>Ga0079997_116627_pt1 | contig 293047 bp, 274 predicted proteins | sample PerSpoCPS_CMetaG_FD_69200 | JGI IMG/M metagenome (GOLD analysis project Ga0079997, IMG submission 69200) | Archaeal communities from Yellowstone National Park, Wyoming, USA - Perpetual Spouter C (PS_C) MetaG (SPADES assembly) (version 2) | ecosystem: Environmental > Aquatic > Thermal springs >... | reverse complement strand
TGATTTAAAAATAAAAAAGGAGACAAAAGCCATGAAACTTTTAAAGTATAAGGTCATAACTGGGGAAATTGAGCTTCTCACGGGGCTTCACATTGGTGGGAGCAGTGATATAATTGAAATTGGCGGAATGGACAACCCGGTTCTAAAACATCCGATCACGGGAGAACCGTATATTCCGGGTTCATCTTTGAAGGGGAAAATGAGAAGTTTATTAGAGCTTGTATTTGGAAAAGTAAATAATGACGGAGAAGTTCATAAATGTAAAGATTCAGATTGTGAAATTTGCCGAGTGTTTGGGGCTTCACCAGACAAGGAATTTGAAGAAATCGCTAGAAAGCGCGGTCCAACAAGGGTTATTTTTAGAGATGCGTTTATTAGCGATGACTACAAGAATGAAATGAAAGAAAAAGGGTTGACCGTTTACGATATAGTTGAGGAAAAAACAGAGAACAATTTGAATAGAATTACCGCTAAAGCAAATCCGCGCAAACTTGAGAGAGTTGTCCCCGGAGTTAGATTTAGCTTTGAAATCGTTTATAGGGTGTTTGACACAGGCGATGGCGGAAAGAAAGATGAGGAATTATTTGAGATAATCAATCAAGGGATGAGGCTTCTTGAGCTTGATTGCCTTGGTGGGTATGGAAGCAGAGGAAGTGGAAAGATAAGATTTATCAATGTTCAAACTAAAGAATACAAGCCGGAAGAATTAAAACTTGAAGTTGAGGTTTAGCTATGGGGACATTTAAAGTGAAATTCAAGGTGTTAAGTTCAGTTATAACACCTTTTCAAGCAGACACGATATGGGGGCATATTGCATGGGCTTGTTATTACATATGGGGTGAGAAAAAATGTAAAGATTTCATTCAATCGCACAGAGAGGGAAATCCAACGCTTGTGTCAAATGCATATCCAGATGGATTCATGCCGGTTCCATATATCCCGTTTGTCGGCGGTGGTGATGAAGTGACCGATAGCGAAATTTTTAAGAGAGTGAAAAAGCGAAACTTGATGAGAGTTGAAAATTTTGAAAAGATAAAAGATGGTTTGAGTTCGGTTAAGTTATTTGATGTGTTAAAAAAGGAAATTGAAGATGAAGCAAGGAAGGATAAAAAGTTTGTTAATTTTGTGAGTGAAACAAAGAGCGAGACAATTTTGCGCAATAAGATAGATCGTTTGAGTTTTACAACTACTGAGATGGGTGAGTTGTTTGCAACCGAGGAGACATTTTATAACTTTGATGTGAGCATGTGGTTTGTTATCAGGACGGAATTTTTTAGCAAAGGGGAAATTGAAATGATTTTGAAATGCATTGAGTTAAATGGTTTCGGGGCTGACGCTTCCGTTGGAAAAGGTCGGATAAAGTTCACACAGCTTACCGAGCAAGGTCTCCCGGAGGCAAAGGATGGCAATGCTTTTATGTCTCTTTCAAATTTTGTCCCAGCCGAAAGGGAGTTTGTTGAGTTTGAAGATGCATGGTATAAATTGTTTGTAAAATTCCCAAAGGTAGGTGGTTATTTCGCCTTGATTGACCCATTTAAAAAACCGATTCTTTTCTTTGAAGCTGGCTCTGTTTTTAAAGTTAGTAAGGTAAAGGATTATTACGGATGTTTGGTTGAAAATGTACATTCAAATCAAGACATAGTTCAGTACGCTTATGCGTTCCCGGTAAAAGTTAAATTGGAGGTTTAAAAATGGCGGAGTATAAACAGGTTTTCAAAGTGTTATATCGTATTGTAACTCCAGTTCATATAGGTACGGGCGAGGACATAAGTCCGCTTGAGTATGTGATCAAGAATGGGGTTTTGTACAGGATTGAGTCGGACGATTTGATTTCCAAGTTAAATGAGGAGCAACTGAAAAGGTTTTATAGCTATATTGAAAACAATAAATTTGTTGAGTTGAGAAATGTCATAGTTGAGAATTTTGATGAAAAGTTCGGCAAGTATAAAGTTGGGGTCACGAACTCAATCGCTGAAAAGTATGAAAAAAGCATAAACGATGTGAAAAATCAACTTTTGGTTTCGCCTTTTATCAGGAGTGTTTTAGATTTCAAGCCCTATCTTCCAGGTAGTTCAATTAAAGGTGCGATAAGAACAGCGATAATTAACGATATAATTCAAGAGAAAATAAAGACAGAGGGGAAAAAGGCGAAAGAATTACAAAGAGAGTTATTAAATAAAAAACATTGGGAGCTTGAGTTGGTTGATGCGGTTGTTGAGAGGCGTGACCCATTTAGAGTGTTGAAAATTTCAGATGTTTATTTATCGGATGAATTTTTCCAGGTAGGTGAGGTTTTAAACGCAAGGGTAAATGAAAAGAGAGGCAAAGTTGAAACGGTCAAAATTCAAATGTTCAAAGAGGTTTTACTTGGAGAGGTTAATTTAAATAGAGAAGTTGAGTTTGAGGGCGAGATAAGGATTGATGAAATTCTAAGTGAAGCAAAATATAAAGGGGCTGAAACAGGGGGTAAGATTGAAAAATGGATCAAAAGGAATTTATCCAAGGATTATTTGATCAGGGCTTGTAATAATTTTTATCTTGGCGAATTTGAGCGTGAGAGAAAATTTTTTGAATTTGCCGTTGATATGGGCGATGTACTTGATAAAATTGGCAGGATTTTAAGACCGTCAAAAGACGAGTTCGTCATCAGGGTTGGGAGATTTAGTGGTATTACTGCGGTGACTGTGGATGAAATTCGCCAGCCACATAATAGAAAATGGGGGAAGACGAAGAATCTTTATGAGGGGAGGTTTCCAATGGGATGGATAAAAGTTAAATTTTTAAGTTAAAAACAAAATTTGGTGAAGAAAATGGAAGCAAAAGAATTTCACATCATCAATGTTGGAAACAACCTTTTGACAAACTATCAAAACAAAGTTGGCGGTGAGATAAGACAGATTAAACAGACAGACAATGAATATTGGAAGAACATGCTTGACGATGTCAAATTTATGGAGGATATATATAAATTTTTATCGTCAAATCCTGAAGGAAATAGCGCTGAGTTGAACACATTCTTAAAAGTTGTAAGAGGGAAGGAGCCATCAAATATTATGGTTTATCCTTCTGGGACGAATACTTATTCAAATGAGATATGTCTTCGTACCATCGTCAGGTTTTTGAAGGAAAAAGGTTATAAAGTTTTTGACAACCCGATTTTTCCGGCTTACTTCAAGGAGGCAAGATTTTACGATGATAGATATGCAATTGATGAATTCGTTAAGGGAATTGCTGAGATGCTTGACAGGTTTATCTACATTGCGTTGAAGAAGAAAGAAGAAGGATATGAGGTTTACATCAATCCGACGGGTGGTTTGAAGGCGCATGTTATTACTTGTGCTCTTGCAGGTTTTTTGACTGGGTGTAAAGTTTATTATATGCATGAAGAGTTTAGAGAGGTGGTGTTTTTGCCGGTGCTTTTTTACTTGCCCAGGGGAAGGGAGGTTGAACTGTTGAGAAAGCTTTCGGACAAAGTTCCGAGAAGTGGGGATGAATATGAAAAAATTAAAAGTGAGTATGAAGATGAAATTAAGAGATTGGAGGCATATGGTCTCGTTGAGGTGGAAAGAGACGAGCAAGGAAGGGATTATAGAATAAGGATAACAAATAGAGGGATTTATTTTTTGAATCTAGCGGGAACGCAGAGGCAAAGTTTGCGCTCTTCAGAAAGTGACCCAACACATCCGGATTTGAAATTTGGGGCAACGCAGGTGCAAAGTTTGCGCTCTTCAGAAAGTAAGAAATCCCTTTGGACTTGCCTGAAGCTGTTCCTGAGGAGATTAAAGAGATTATGTGATGAATCCAGTTGATGAGACGATTGTCACGGTTTATAAAAATAAAGATGCTTTGAGGGAGATAAAGCGCAAAATTAAACGCTATGATGGTAAGTCACAAAGGGGAAAATTTAAATTAAACGAGGTGTTTTGAGATGCCAGCAATATTTTTACTTACAGGGAATCCGTTCGTTGATGCGGGGATATTTGTTATATCTGAGCTCAGTGAGAAGAGAATTGAAGATATTGAAGTTGATGATTTGAAAAGGTTGTATACGAAACTTATTGATGTCTATTTCACCAAAGCATGGAATAAAAATCTTATTTCAATCTTCACAAAAAATCACCCCGCGACACACAATAGCGGGACTCCAGAACGATACAAGAAATTTTTAGAGGAATTGATTAAGGATATAAAGCCGATGCATACTTCTGGAAGTTGTGTTGCATGTGGGAGAAGAGATGAGAGCAATGTAAAGATCGCAAAGGAAAAATCAGGGATTGGGAAGCATCTCGTTCCGTTGACGGGCTCGGCTGATTTTGTGAATTTTTTTCCTAATGCGACGCTTGGACTTGCGATGTGCTCTGTATGTCTTTTGGCGATTCAATTTATGCCGATATTTTTACATCAATGCGGTGGAAAATTTTTATTGATGCATTCAAATTCTGAAAAGGTTATGCGATATTGGGCGAAAAATTGCGTTGCTGAACTTAACAAACAAATCGCATTGGACAATTTCACGGGTTGTTATTCAAATGACATAAATAACCCTGTGAATTCTTTTTTCAGAAGCATTGAGGATATGATAGTGAAATATGATGAGGATTGGCATCGCGAAAATGTTTTTATAAGGTTTTATTATTTTAGCAATTACGCGCAGAGCCCATTTGTTGAGATATATGATATTCCTACGCCCGTTTTCAGATTCCTTGCTTATGTTAAGCAGGTTGATGCATATTCTGAGTGGAGGGAGTTAACAGGTAGAGCTTACGACAGGAAAGGTAATCAGGTGTATGATAGATTGATAAGGGGTGAGAGTATAGTCCGATATTTTTTTAAGGGAGAGCGTGAGGTTTTCGGTAATTGGGAACTTTTAAAATTTTATTTAAAGGAGGTGAAAGAAATGGACGAAAAAAGAATTAATGCAATAAGGGATCTCGCGGACAGAATAGCGGATTTAATTTCCCGTCTTAATGATGTTAGGCGTCTTTTTCAGTTGGAGACGGTGAAGGATTATTCTGGTTTTAGAAATGTGTTGAGGTTTCTTGCTAAAGATGCGGTAAAGGTTGGGATGGAAGAGCCCTTGATTAAATTTGACGAGTATGTTGGTTTAATTTTGCCGGATGGAGCGATGGGGTGGAATGAGGTAAGAGATTTGTTGCTTTTCAGGATTTACGAGCAGTTGCACGATTGGTTGAAGTCACGGGGCTCTGAAATTATTGAGGGTGAAAATTTATAAAAATAACAGGAGGTTAAAAACACCATGCTTATGGCAACAGGTTACATTTTGGTTGAGGCGCCGCATTCGGCGCTGAATAATGCAGGAACCGACGCAAGCGAAAGGACTGAGAATATCGTCCGCGTGAAGGCGATAAAAAAGGGCAGAGAAATTTACCCGTATGTTTCAGCTCAAGCGTGGAGATACTGGTGGAGAATGACATTAAAGGAGAAGTTCGGTTGGGAGTTATCGCCTGTGATACGGGAGGAAAAGATAGCTTTTACGGAGGCAAATCCATTTGTATATCCCGATGATGACATTTTCGGCTATATGAGGGCTGTTAAAGAAGGTAAAAAGGACAGGACGGTTACACGCGTATCGCCATTGAAATGTTCACCGCTCGTTTCTGTGTTAAGTTTTGAACCAGTTCAAGATTTCGGCGTAATGGCAAGACAAGGTGACCCAGTCCCATATGAGCATGAGTTTTATTCAACCGTGCTTCAAGGGATTTTCTCACTTGATATTTCAAGGGCGGGCGTTTTTTATACGATAAGTCAAGCGGGGTTTAGGAACATTGATGAGGAATTGCTTGAGGAAAGTATTGTTAAATCGGGGGCGAAGAAAATTGATGATGTTTATATCCTGCCTTCAGAAATCAGAGCGAAGAGATGTTATGAGACGATACTCGCGCTTGCTTACATTTATGGTGGCGCCAAGCAAACGCAACATTTAACCGATGTTGTCCCAAGATTAGTGTTGCTTGCGATCGTTGAAGGAGGAAATCACATTTTTATGAACCTTTCTCTTGAGGATAATGGAAAGGTTAAATTTAACTTTGACGCGTTTGAAAAAACACTTGCTGATTATGCTGACATTATTCGTTCGGATGTTTATGTTGGTGTCCATCCCGGATTTCTTGATGGATTGGATAAGGAATTTAAGGAACGATTTGACGGATTTAAATTCGGTGATAAAGAGATAAAAATTTCAACTCCGAAACAGGCGATAGAAAAATTCGCTGAAATTGTGAGAGATGTTGTGGCTTCAATGTGAAAATTCGCCGGGTTTTTTGCCCGGCTATTCAATAAATAAAATCTGAACTTGAAAAATGAAAGTTTTAAGGATAAAAATAACGGGCGTAGTATCTTCTTTTAGAAATCCATTTTTTGTTTCGGGGGCTCAACCAACTCTTGAGGTTCCGCCACCGAGCACAATCCTTGGGATTATTTCTGCTGTCGCTGGAAGAATAGTTAGACCAGATGAAATATCTTTCGGTTATGTTTTCCTTTATAAAGATAAGGGCGAGGATTTGGAGTTAATTTACGAGTTGAGCTTGAAGGAGAAGTTCAAGGCAAAATCAAATGTCATAAGACGCGATTTCTTGACATTTCCAGAACTATATCTCTATGTCACAAATGTTGAATATGAAGGATATTTTAGAAAACCTTCCTTTCCAATTCTGCTCGGGAGAACCCAGGAGTTGGCAAAGATTGAGAAGATAGAAAGAGTGACGCTTGTGAAAAAGTCACCTGTGAGATTTGGGAAAACTATTGTCCCGATTGATTTTAAGGGTGTTTACGGTGCGATTGTTGCTTTGCCTCTGTATTTTGATTATAGTCCGCAGGGAGTAAGAAAAGCGATGATGATTCAGCCGTTTGTTGTTTTAAGTAGGTTTATAAATTATGAAAGACAACCTCTCTGGTTTGATGAAGAAAAAAACTGGGGGGTATATCTTTATGGGGAAAGTTAAATTCTTTTTCGTTTTCCTTCTTGTCTTGAATTTGAAATTATTTTCGCAAGTGGCGATTGAGGTGGTTGATGATTCCGAAGATATGGTAGGGCAAAGATTGGTTTTTAAAGTTAAAGAGAAGTTCGCTAGCTCAAGCATATTCAGGTTGACTTATAAAGATGAGCCGAGGGTTCAAGTTATAATCTTGACGATGGATAGATTTAAAGGGGATAGATTTCAGGAAAACATTTCAACGATGTATGCTGTTATATGGGTTTTTAAATTTGAGGTTGGGTTGCCGATCTATCTTAATAGTACAATGGGTTTTGCTGGTTCGCAGGTTTTGGATGAATCTGCCGAGTCAATAGTTGCGAAAACCGAGAAGTTGATCAGCACGATCATCAAATTGCTTCAACCAAAGGAGAATTGAAATGTGGAAGATACTGGCGAAGACATCACCTGAAAAAACGCTTTATGAACATATAGTTGATGTTCTTGCGGTTTTATCTCAGATGATAGAAATTTTCCCAGGAGTTCCTCAAAGGACTGGCTTTGTTAATTTTTGGGAATATGTTTTCTATGCTTTGTATTTTCACGATTTTGGGAAATCTGCGAGCGGTTTTCAGAAAAGTTTAAAAGAGGGTAAAAAGTGGGGCTACAGGCATGAAATTTTATCTGCTGGCTTTGTTTCTCTTCTTGATTATGATGATGAAGTCAAAAGGATGATAGCCCTTGGAATAGCATCTCATCATTTGGAACTTGATGAATTGAAAAGGGGATATTCAACGATTGTTGATGGTACGCCAGCGGTGGAGATTTACAGAGTTAAGCTGGCTGAATTGGAGGAAAACCTTGATGAGATAGTTAAGCTTATGCGATTGATACCGGATTTGAGCAAAAATTTCATTGGGAAAGAGCTTAACAATTTCAAATTGCCTGCTTCAATTGCTGATCTTGTTGATGTTTTTAAATTTGCGGTCAAGTGGTATTTTGAACGATTTGAAAGTGAACTTGATGAAAAGATGAAACTTGCTTTGACTTTGATGCGCGGTTTTGTTTTGAATTGTGATCATATCGCATCAGCCGGTGATATTAATATACCTTTGTTGGAGAGGAAAATCTCAGAAATTGTAAAGTTTGAGTCATTGAGGGATGTTCAGAAAAAGGCAAGTTGTAGTGAGGGCAGTTTAATTTTAATAGCGCCAACTGGTTATGGGAAAACGGAGGCATCACTTTTTTGGGTTGAGAGAAATCAAAACGAAAATTACACAAAAAGGGTGTTTTACATTTTGCCGTATACGGCGAGCATAAATTATATGTTCAAAAGGTTTGTGAATTATTTCGGTGAGGGATTGGTTGGGATGAGGCATCATAGGGCTGGATATTTTATCTATCAAAGTTTCAGAGATAGAGGTTATACCCCGGAGGAAGCAAAGAGGTTGTCAATTGCGTTTGTTGACTTGAACAAAAGGATTTATTCCCAGTTTAAGATAATGACGCATCTTCAACTTATAAAGGAAATGTTCGGCGTTTCAGGGTTTGAGATGAGAATTGCCGAAATGATTGATGGACTTGTTGTCGTTGATGAAGTTCATTCTTATGATGCGCGAACGATAGCTCTTCTTTCTGAGACATTGAGGACTTTAAAAGATGATTTTGGTGTTGATGTGCTGATTATGTCCGCCACTTTTCCCAAATTTTTAAGGGAGATATTTGAGCCAATAGTAAATTCAATTGTAAAAGCAGACGAGGATATTTTAAAGACAATTTCAAGACACAGGATAAATTTGATAGATGACTTTATTCTTAACGGAACTGACTTGATAAAACGGGAAATTTCAAGAGGTAAAAAGGTCTTGGTTGTGTGTAATACTGTTAAGAGAGCCCAGGAAATTTACAGACAGTTAAAAAATTATGCTGTTGGAGGAGCTAAACTCATACATTCAAGGTTTTCATTAATTGATAGGGAGAAAATTGAAAAGGGTTTAAACGAGGTTCAGCTCCTTGTCGGAACTCAAGCAATTGAAGTTTCGCTTGACATTGATTTTGATGTTTTGTTCACAGATATAGCTCCGGTTGATAGACTTGTTCAGAGAATGGGTCGTGTAAATAGGCGAGGCGAACTTGATATAGCTGATGTCTTCGTGTTTTGTCAGCATCAAGATGAGGATAGAAAAATTTATGAAGAGGAATTGATTGAAAGGACGAAAGAGGAACTTAAAGGGGTGGAGAAGATAAGCGAGTTTGATGTGATTGAGCTTGTTGAAAGGGTTTATCGGGATGGGCTCGGTGAGAAACAAAGGAAGATTTTTGACGAAACAGTTGAGAGCTTTAAAAAGTTGAAAAAGGATATAGCTCCAATGCGTGTTAATCGGTTTTCTGAGGAGGATTTTTACAAATTGATTGGTTCAGTTGAAGTTGTGCCTTCAATTTACGAGGAAGAGTATGTCAAGTTGATTGAGGAGAAAAAGTTTTTTGAAGCGATAAGATATTTCATGCCTCTTGCGCTTGAGCAGTTTTTTAAACTTAAAAAGAACGGTCAAATTTATGAGCATTCAAAGACATTGTTTTGTAGGGCTGGATATAATGAGGAATTGGGGCTTTTGACGGATGAATTTGAAACAAACATACTTGAGTGAAAATGATATATGAAAACCCGAGAATAACGGGTGTGATGGTCAATTATTATTTTCACTGTAAGAGACAGCTTTGGTTTTTTGCCAATCATATTGAAATGGAGCATAATTCTGATTTTGTTGAGATAGGTAAGGTTTTGAGCGAATTTTTTTATAGGGGTAAAGATAAGGACTTGAAAATTGATGATACTATCGCAATTGATTGGTTTGATTTTAGAGATGGAGTATTGCACGAGGTTAAGAAGTCGGACTCATTTGAGGAGGGACACATCTGGCAGGTGAAGTATTATCTTTTTTATTTTATGAAAAAGGGTATTAAGGCAAGGGGAAAGATAAATTATCCCAAATTGAAGAAGACGGTTGATGTTGAACTTTCGGCTGAGGAATTTAAAGTTATGAGCGAGATTTTAAATGATATTCTTTTGATAGTTCGCCAGGATAAACCGCCTGCGAAGATAGAGAAAAATAAATGTAGGGGCTGTAGCTATTTCCAACTTTGTTGGAGTGAAAATTAATCTTGAAAGAAGGTCATGCCAAAGCCGTATTACATTTTTTCATCCGGGATTTTAAGGAGGAAAGATAACACTATTTATTTTGAGCCAGTTGGTGAAGAAGTTATTGATGATGAAATTTTGTGCTTCATTGGTTATCCAGATGTTGAAGATGATGTCGCAGTAAAGCGTAAACCGATACCTGTTGAGGATATTGAATCAATTTATGTTTTCGGTGAGCTCACATTTAACACAAAGTTTTTTAACTTCCTAGCGCAGAATAATATAGTGCTTCACATTTTTAATCGTTTTGGATTTTATTCTGGTAGTTTTTATCCGCGTGAATTTTTGAATTCCGGGAGATTACTTGTAAAGCAGGTTGAACATTACATTGATCCTGACCTCAGGATTGAGATAGCCAGAAAGTTTGTTGACGGCTCGTCTTTTAATATGTTGAAGAATTTGAGGACTTATGTTGATGAACACAGGGAGTTGGAAGTTTTTATTGAAATTATTGAGAGTGAAAGGATGAAGATTGATTGCGTTGATGAAATAAATGATTTAATGGTTCTTGAGGCGCGGATAAGAAGTGCGTATTATAAAGGTTGGGGTTATATAGTTGAAGGGGAATTTTTTGATTTTGAGAAAAGGACGAAAAGACCCCCGGAGAACGCTATTAATTGTTTGATATCCTTTGGGAACTCAATGCTTTACACGGTAACACTTGGTGAGATATACAAGACGCAGTTGAATCCAACAATAAGTTATCTTCACGAGCCGATGGAGAGAAGGTTTTCGCTTGCGCTTGACATCGCTGAGGTTTTTAAACCAGTCATCGTAGATAGGGTAATTTTTAAGCTTGTGAACCGTGGGCAAGTGCGAGAGGAACACTTTGTTAAGGAGTTAAATTATTGTTATTTGAATGATGAGGGAAGAAAGATTTTTGTGAAGGAATTCAACGATTTCATTGAAAGCACTGTTAAGCATAAAACGCTTGGTAGGAATATATCATACAAGGGATTGATACGATTGGAATGTTACAAGTTAATAAAGCATTTGTTCGGTGACGATGAGTACAAGCCGTTTAAAGTTTGGTGGGTTTAAAAATTAATTTTAGTGGACTATGTATTACATAGTTGTTTATGATGTTGAGGAGAAAAGAGTGGCGAAGGTTTGCAAATTCTTGAGGAGATATCTTCATTGGGTTCAAAATTCAGTTTTTGAGGGAGAATTGAGTGAGGGCAAGTTCATGGAGATGAAGTTTAAGCTTATGCAGATAATTGATCCAAAAGTTGATTCGGTGGTCATATATACGCTTGATTTTAGATGGAGGGGCAGGGAGATAATAGGGGTAGATAAAAACAGGGTAGATACTTTTGTTTAAAGTTTTAGAAATTTTTAACCGTTATTGCCCTCCCGGTTTCCGGGAGGGTTTTTTATTTTGGGAGGTTTTTCCGAGAACCCAGTGAAAAAGTTAACACTGCAAAATCGCAAAAACTCATTATATTTCAATCAAAAAGCCCGACTCTGACACAAAATATGACAACTTGTCAGGGAGGTTCTCGGAAAATTTAGGGGGTAAAGTTAACACTTTAGGACTTGACTTTTGGGGAAAAAGTTATTATATTTTAGTGTGTGAATTTGGTTTTGTTAAAGTTTTACTTCTGTCTTGTGTGAATTGAACCTGTGAGGGATTGAAACGAAAAACCTATCACCTACCCTGCTCAAAATGCGGAAGTGTGAATTGAACCTGTGAGGGATTGAAACGCAGGTTGAATTTGATGGGTTGAAACCTGTTATAAAGTGTGAATTGAACCTGTGAGGGATTGAAACGTGGGCTTTTTATATTAAAAACAAAAAAAGGTGAAGGTGTGAATTGAACCTGTGAGGGATTGAAACACCCAATTAGACGCCTCTATATCCCCAACCCAAATTCGGTGTGAATTGAACCTGTGAGGGATTGAAACCCGATATTGACCGATAGTTGAGGTTTATACAATTTTGTGTGAATTGAACCTGTGAGGGATTGAAACGCATACCACTCACCATCCTCACCCTCAACCCAAAAAACGTGTGAATTGAACCTGTGAGGGATTGAAACGACAAATTTTGGCCTTTTCACCTGCAACCCACCAAGCGTGTGAATTGAACCTGTGAGGGATTGAAACCATCTTTCACTAAATCTATAAATTTTAATTTCACCTTTGTGTGAATTGAACCTGTGAGGGATTGAAACGAAGCAGGCAAGTTTTTGAATGTTTTCCGATATAACGGTGTGAATTGAACCTGTGAGGGATTGAAACGAAAAATCTTCATCGCTTCTAAAATTTTCAACCTGTGTGAATTGAACCTGTGAGGGATTGAAACCTGTGATAAAGCACTATATCCCCATCCCCACGAAGTGTGAATTGAACCTGTGAGGGATTGAAACACTTCAAGTCCTTTCGTAAAGCCAAAACCAGAATAAGTGTGAATTGAACCTGTGAGGGATTGAAACTTTTATCAAGCAAGTCAAGAGGGAAAATTAGTTGAGTGTGAATTGAACCTGTGAGGGATTGAAACACAACCCCGATGAAAAAGTTTTTTCATACAGTGAAAGTGTGAATTGAACCTGTGAGGGATTGAAACTCCCGCAAAGCAATTAAATTTGGTAATTCTTTATCCACGTGTGAATTGAACCTGTGAGGGATTGAAACTAATTGCAAGTAGCAAAATTTTTTGCGGATCGCATTTGTGTGAATTGAACCTGTGAGGGATTGAAACACATATATTTTAACTGTCATAACCGCCTCCAATTTTGGTGTGAATTGAACCTGTGAGGGATTGAAACATTTTTCCTCCTCTGTCAATTCAATTTCAATTTCACTGTGTGAATTGAACCTGTGAGGGATTGAAACTTATCTGTATCAATTTTCGCCCTCTGACTTGCCGTCAGTGTGAATTGAACCTGTGAGGGATTGAAACCGAAGTTCGGCAAGTTCTTTTTCCCGTTTATATTCTTGTGTGAATTGAACCTGTGAGGGATTGAAACAGCCCTGTATAATTGCTCCAATTCATTCAATTCTAGTGTGAATTGAACCTGTGAGGGATTGAAACCTTTAAATTAACACAATTGAATTTAATTAACTTGAACGGTGTGAATTGAACCTGTGAGGGATTGAAACATTTCACCCATTGAATCGCTTTGAAACGAATACATTTGTGTGAATTGAACCTGTGAGGGATTGAAACCCATCAAAACCGCCCCGTATCTCCGTTTTGTCACCATGTGTGAATTGAACCTGTGAGGGATTGAAACATGAAAACCTTATCGCTTTCAACTTTCTCAGGCCATAGGTGTGAATTGAACCTGTGAGGGATTGAGGGCAAATAAATTGAAAATTTTGAAGGATTTCCTTTCCTTCCCGTGGGCTGGGCTTTACATATAATTTTGGAAATTGAATTTCAATTAGGAATAATTTATATTTTGATAGTTAAACTTTTAGGCAAAATCAAAACAAAAAGAGGTGGATATGGATTTAAAAGCTCTACAAAAAAATTGGGATAAGTTTGGTAAGGAAGATCCTTTTTGGGCGATACTCCTTGACCCCAAAAAGAGAGGAAATAAATGGAATATAGACGAGTTTTTTAATACCGGGGTACAGGAAATTGATGCGATTATGAAATATATTGAACATTTAGGTATTAAATTACCGAGAAGAAGAGCATTAGATTTTGGTTGCGGTGTCGGGAGATTGACCCAAGCACTTGCTAATTATTTTGATGAAGTTTACGGCGTTGACATTGCCCCTTCCATGATAGAATTGGCCAAAAAGTATAATCGCTACGGTGATAAATGCAAATACCTTCTAAATGAAAGCGATGATCTTAAACTTTTCAGCGATAATTTTTTTGATTTTATTTACACAAATATTACACTTCAGCACATGGAACCTAGTTATTCTAAAAAATATATAAGAGAATTTGTAAGGACGCTTTCCCCTGGCGGTCTTCTCATATTTCAACTACCAAGTGAGAAAAGAAATAAAATAAGCAGGATAGTAAGGAGTGTTCTTCCACAGTCATTATTAAACTTTATGTTTCATATTATATTCAGAGCGAGGTTCAAAACAAGTGCAGTAATGGAAATGTATGGAATAAGAATAGAAGATGTAATCAAATTTCTTAATCAACTTGATGTTAAGATTATAGATATACAGGATCAAAGTGATGGAGGGGGGTGGATTAGTTTTAGATATTGTGTTATGAAAAAATAGCAGAGCAGAGATTGGGATTAAGTTTTCTCAACCCCGTTTTTTATTTCTCAAAAATGGGGTATGGACTTTTTTCCTTCCACTACAAGCTCGCAATTGGGGGTTCATTTTAAAATAATGTTAACCCAGTGAGTTTTGAGACAGGGTGGTGTTTATGAATTTGCGGAAAGTTTTTTGTATATTTAATTGCAAAAACAACAAAGAGAAATTGACCTATGAACATTGGAATCCCAAGGGAGAGCGCGGACGCACAAAAAATTCTTGAAAGGAGAGTAGCACTTACACCAGCGGGGGTCAAAGCACTTGTTGATAATGGGCATGAGGTTTTCGTTGAATCAATGGCTGGTGAGTACAGCGGTTTTAGTGATGCTGAGTATGAGAAGATGGGGGCGAAGATTGTTTTTTCAAAGGAGGAGGTTTACAAAAGAGCGCAGATGATAGTTAAGGTTTCAAGACCAAGTGAGGCGGAGTACTCTTATTTGTGCGATGGACATTTATTATTTGGTTTTCTTCATCTTGCAGTTGCGCCGAAAAGTTTTGTTGAGATTTTACTTGAGCGTAAAATAACAGCGATAGGGTATGAGATAATTGAACTTCCTGATGGTCGTCTTCCGATACTTCAAGCGATGAGTGAAATAGCGGGGCAGATGGCTATTGTTATAGCTGCGCGTTATCTTCAAAACGAGGATGGTGGAAGGGGTATTGTTCTTGGTGGAATTCCAGGTGTTCCGCCAGCGACTGTTGTGATTTTAGGTGCGGGGGTTGTCGGGCAAAACGCTATAAGAGCAGCTCTTGGGCTGGGGGCACATGTAGTGGTGCTTGATAAAGATGTTGATAAGTTAAGGGAGGTTGAAAAGCTTTTTGACAAGCGCGTTGAAACAGCTATAGCCAATGTTTATAACATTGAAAAAGCGGTTCAGTTTGCCGATGTTTTAATAGGTGCTGTTTTAATTCACGGGGCACTGACCCCAAAGCTTGTAACTGAGGAAATGGTCAAAAAGATGAAACCCGGCTCTGTCATAATTGATGTTTCAATTGATCAAGGGGGATGTGTTGAAACAAGCAGACCAACGACGATAGTTAATCCCGTTTTTGTTAAGTATGGTGTTATACATTATTGTGTTCCGAACATAGCTTCAAATGTTGCAAGGACTGCAACTTATGCTTTAACGAATGTAAGTTTGCCTTACATACTTGAGATTGCGAACAGCGGACTTGAACATGTTTTGAGGGAGCGCCCGTCTTTTGCCAAGGGGGTTTATACTTATTTGGGTTATTGTACAAATCAAAGCATCGCCGAGATCTTTAACTTGAAATACAAAAAAATTGAAGAACTACTATGAGCTGGACAAAGCACTTTAAAGAAAGAACAGTCACGGCTGAGGAAGCGGTAAAGGTCATAAAATCGGGTGACAGGGTTTGGGTTCATCCGGGGTGTGCTACGCCGGAGCCGTTGATAAAGGCGCTTGTTGCGAGGAAGGATGAACTTGAGAATGTTGAAATAGCACATATCTTAACATTTGGAGAAGCACCTTATGTCGCACCGGAAATGCAAGGTCATTTTAAGCATCGTGCTTTTTTCACAGGGGCTAATGTTCGCGATGCAGTCAATGATGGAAGAGCTGAGTTTGTCCCGATATTTTTGTCCGAGATTCCAAGGTTGTTTTATAGTGGCGAGTATAAAATTGATGTTGCTTTGATAACTGTTTCACCGCCGGATGAGTATGGCTTTTGCAGTTTTGGTGTCGGTGTTGAATGCACTAAAGCAGCAGCTGAGACAGCAAGGGTTGTGATAGCTGAGGTCAATACAAATATGCCGAGGGCGCTTGGGGATAGTTTTATCCATGTGAGCAAAATTCATTACTTTGTTGAATCAAATAGACCTTTATTTGAATTGCCGAAGGAAGAAATAACCGATTTACACAGGAAGATAGCGGGTTATATAGCGGATTTGATTGAGGATGGTTCAACTTTACAGATGGGGATAGGTGGGATACCAGATGCGGTTTTGCTTTTTATGAGGGATAAGAAAGACCTTGGCATTCACACTGAGATGTTCAGCGATGGACTTTTGCCATTGATTGAGGCGGGGGTTGTGAACAATGAAAAGAAGACATTACACAGGGGCAAGGTCATAGCCAGTTTTGTTCTCGGGACGAAGAAGCTTTTTGAGTTCATAGACAATAACCCGCTTTTTGAGTTCCATCCCTCCGATTATGTGAATGATCCGTTTATAATTGCGCAAAATGAAAAAATGGTCGCTATAAATTCCGCTTTACAGATTGATTTGACCGGGCAAGTTTGTTCTGATTCCATCGGTCATAAAATTTACAGCGGTATAGGTGGGCAGGTTGATTTCATCCGTGGAGCAGCTCGTTCAAAGGGAGGAAAGCCGATAATTGCATTACCTTCAACGGCGAAAAACGGGACGATCTCAAGGATTGTTCCTGTTTTGACAGAAGGAGCCGGCGTTGTAACTTCAAGGGGTGATGTTCATTATGTCGTCACGGAGTATGGTGTGGCTTATCTTCACGGTAAAAGCATAAGGGAAAGAGCTAGGGCGTTGATAGAGATAGCTCATCCTGATTTCAGGGATTGGTTAAAGTTTGAAGCGAAAAAGAGGTGTTATTTGTAAAAACAAAAAATTCAAAGGTTATGTTTTTGTTGAGGGAACAAGACCCAGAGGTCTATAGGGCGATAGCTGGTGAAGTGGAAAGGCAAAATTATACGCTTGAATTAATAGCGAGTGAAAATTTCGTTTCAAGGGCTGTCCTTGAGGCGATGGGGTCAGTTCTGACAAATAAATATGCCGAGGGATATCCCGGCAGAAGATATTATGGTGGATGTGAATTTGTTGATATCGCTGAAAATTTAGCCAGGGATAGGGCAAAGCAACTTTTTAATTGTGAATATGCCAATGTTCAGCCGCATTCCGGGAGCCAAGCGAATATGGCTGCTTATTTTACATTCCTTCAGCCCGGGGACACGATTATGGGATTGAATTTAGCTCACGGTGGGCATTTAACCCATGGTTCGCCAGTTAATTTTTCTGGGAAGCTATACCGAGCCGTTTTTTATGGCGTTTCAAAGGAGACGGGAAGGATTGACATGAACGAGGTTGAAGACATCGCAAAGCGAGAGAAGCCGAAGATGATAGTTGTTGGTGCAAGCGCCTACCCAAGGGATTATGATTACAAGGCATTTAGAGAGATAGCTGACAAAGTTGGAGCGTATCTTATGGCGGACATAGCACATCCGGCTGGTTTGATCGCCTCGGGTTTGTTGAATAATCCTTTGCCATATTGTGATATTGTCACATCAACAACGCATAAGACATTGAGAGGACCGAGGGGAGGTTTAATTTTGATGTATAAGGACAGAGAAAATCCATTCGGCATAAAGACGCCAAGAGGTGATCGTCTTCGTATGATGTCTGAGATAATTGATGGTATTGTTATGCCCGGGATTCAAGGTGGACCTCTTATGCATGTCATAGCTGCTAAGGCGGTTGCTTTTGGCGAGGCGTTGAAGCCGGAGTTCAAGGAGTACTCAATGCAGGTTATAAAGAATGCAAAAGCGCTGGCAAATAAATTGATTCAGCTCGGTTATAATCTTGTTTCTGGCGGAACTGACAATCATTTAATTTTAATTGACCTCAGAAATAAAGGTGTAACTGGGAAAGACGCAGAAAAGGCGCTTGAGCAAGCTGGGATAACCGTGAATAAGAACATGGTTCCGTTTGATGATAAAAGTCCGCTTGTCACAAGTGGGATACGCCTTGGGACCCCAGCGCTTACTACAAGAGGTATGAAAGAGAAGGAGATGGAATTTATAGCTGAGTTAATTGATAGGGTGATTTCAAATGTTGGGAATGAACAGGTTTACAAAGAGGTCAGGGAGCAAGTGAGGGAACTTTGCGAAAGATTTCCACTTTATGATTTCGTTTCTTTGGGTGATGTTATCGGTAAGTGAGAGAACATTGGGATGAAGGTAAAGGTTTTTATAGATGTTGAATCTCAGTCGCACAGGAAAAGAGTTGAATATGTGTTGAGGATTTTTTTTAGTGTTTATAAGGTTGATTTTGATCTTGTTAATTCGCTTGGTGATGTATCGGTTGACGATTTTTTGATCGCGTACGGTTGTTTTTTTGAAAGGCGCAAGAGTATTTTCATTGGGAAAAGCCAGGAAGCGATCAATCTTTTTGACAAGAGGAAAGCGTATGAAGATGCGATGTCAGTGCATTTCGTTAATTTATCCCCGCCACTTGTACCTGAAAGATTTGACAAATTTAAGTTGCCGATTTTTTTCAAGGTTGGTGAGCCAGTGTTTAGAATTGAAGATGAATTTGCGATTATAAATTTTGACATCCTTTCCTGTTCATTTTATTTTTTATCGTGTTGGGATGAGAGGGTTAAAGAAGCAAAAGATGAGTTAGGTCGTTTTCCAGATGAGCAAAGTTTGCTTGTTAAAATCGGCGCTTATAATTTCCCCGTGGTGAATTTTTATTTTTACATTTTGAAATCGTTGATGGAAAAGTTCGGTGTTAAGTTTGAGCTGAAAAAGTGGAATGCGAGCGATTTTGCAGTTTGTCTTACGCACGATGTTGATGTGTTGAGGAAATGGAGTCCATATGGCATTTACAATGAGGTGGTGAATAAATTTATAATGGGGAAGGAGGATATTCAATTAAGGCGACACAGGTTTGCGAGGTTTATTTACTTTCTTTTAAAAGGTTTTGATCCGTATCGTGAGGGTTTGAGGAAAATTTTTGAGTTTGAAAAGTCGCTTGGTGTTAAGTCAACTTTTTTCTTTAAGTCGGGTGGGAAATCAAAATACGATGCAAGTTATAATTGGGATGAATTTATTGTGAATTTTGTCAAGGAGCTGAAGGATGAAGGTTTTGAATTGGCTTTTCATCCTTCGTTTTCGTCTTTTAAAGATTTTGAATTGATGAGATTTGAAAAAGAAGAGCTTGAGCGTTTGGCTGGGGCAAAAGTTTCGGGCGTGAGATGGCATTATTTAATGTATGATTTTAAGACGACGCCTTTTTTTCAGGAAAAGGTCGGTTTTAGATATGATTCAACGCTTGGCTTTTTGTCAAGGGCTGGTTTTAGATGTGGCTATGCTTTTCCGTTTAAAGTTTATGATGTTGACGGCGATACTGAGATGGGGATTTATGAGATTCCCATTGTTTTTATGGATTCAGTTTATCAGTACGGTAAAAGTTCAAAGACGGGTGAAGAGATTTTTAAGATGCTTTTTGACATCGTTGAGGTTGTGAAAGGTTTTGGTGGTGTCGTCACGGTTTTATTTCACAACACGGTTTACGATGAATTTGATTTTAGCGGTTGGGATTTAATTTATGAAAATTTTTTGCGTCGTTGCGTTGAGCTTGGCGCTTTTGTTGGCAGTTGTGAACAAATTTTAGATTTATTTTTGGATGAGTGATGGTTTATTTTTGGCTGACGATACAGACATTGATTGCAAGTTTTACGCATATAATTGCAAAGGCGGTTGTAAAGGAGATTCCACCACTTACATTGACATTGTTTAGATCAGCAATTGCTGGTTTGGGCTTTGGATTTTTGTTGAGATTTTCAAAGTATAAGGAAGTGAAGATAGAAAGGAGAGATTGGTTTAAATTTTTGTTGCTTGGGGTTCTTGCTGTCCCGTTGAATCAATTTGCGTTCATCCTCGGGATAAAATATACAACGCCTGCGAATGCATCTTTAATTTATGCGATGACACCAATTTTCGCCTTGATTTTTTCCGCGCTTTTATTGGGGGAGAAGATCAATTTTTACAAAATCGTTGGGGTTATTTTAAGTTTTGTCGGGATCGGTGTTATATTCGGGGAGAGCGGTTTGAGTTTGCGGCTGGAGAACTTAAAAGGCGATGTCATAATAATGTTTGGGGCGATGTTTTGGGCACTTTATTCAATACTCGGGCGAAAGATGATAGTCAAATATGGCGCTCTTTATGTAACCGCAGTTGCAGTGATGATTGGCAGTTTGATTTATCTACCGTTTGGGCTATATGATTTTGTTAAGTTTGATATGGCAAAAGTTTCTTTTGGTTCTTATCTTGGCGTTATTTATCTTGGGGTTGGAACTTCAATTTTTGGATATTTTCTCTGGTATTATGCCATAGGTAAAATTGAAGCGAGCAAAGTTGTCATTTTTACGAATGGTCAACCGTTGATGACAGCTATACTTAGTATGTTAATTTTTGGCAATCCGATAACTTTGCCTTTTTTAATCGGTGGGACTTTAGTTATAGCTGGTGTTATACTTGTTCAACTTGGATGAGGTTTAAACGATGCAAAATTACAGGAAATATCTTGACCCTCAATTTGTATCAAAGATATCAAATCTTGAACTTATCGCACGGCTTGTTGTTGAGGGTTTCATAGCGGGTTTGCATAAGAGCCCGTATCACGGTTTCAGCGTTGAGTTTTCTGAGCATAGACAATATTCAGCTGGAGATGACACGAGGTATATTGATTGGAAGGTTTACGGCAGAACGGATAGATACTTCATAAAGCAATTTGAGGAGGAGACAAATTTAAGGGCTTACATAATTCTTGATGCGAGTAGATCAATGGGTTATTCATCAGGGGAGAATATAACCAAGTTTGAGTATGCGTGTTATTTGACAGCTGGCTTATCTTATCTTATGTTGATGCAAAGGGATGCAGTCGGTCTTGTTTTATATGATGAGCGGATAAGGAAGTTCATCCCGCCGAAGTCTGTGAAGAGTTATTTGAGTGTTATATTGTCCGAGCTTGAGAGTAATGAGCCGTCAAATAAGACAAAGACAGCAGATGTTTTACATTCAATTGCCGAAAGGATAAAGAGGCGAGGGCTTATAATTGTGATAAGCGATCTATTGGATGAACAGGATGAAGTTATAAGTGCGTTGAAACATTTTAAACACAAAAGGAACGAATTGATAGTTTTTCAAGTGCTTGATCCAGCGGAGAGAAATTTCAATTTTAATTTTGACGCTGTCTTTAAAGATGTTGAAACATCTGAGAAGATAATGACGCAGGGACTTTATGTTCAGAGGGACTATAGGAGGGCTTTTGAGGAGTTTATCAAAAAATATCGGCTTGAATGTCTTGTAAATGGAATTGATTATGAGCTTATGGACACGAGCACTTCGTTTGATGTCGCTCTTTTTAGATATTTGAGCAAAAGAGGGCGGTTGATGTGAATTTTAGGAAAGCTCGTTTTTATCCAATTTTTTATTGACAAAGAGGCGTTGGTTTTTTTATATTCAATAAAAAATAAAGTCCGCTTTAAATGCGGCTTATTTCAATTTTTCTGATCATAATCTTAAGCTTCTCATCTCTATTCTCGCAGGTTTTATCCGATAGGGATAAAGCCCTGAATATTTTAAGGGGGATTTTTTCCAGTGAGAGATTTGAAATGCGCGAGCATGAGAGTGTTAAAAACTACATAAAGCAAGTTTTGGAGATTTATAAAGCCACACAGATAAAAAGGGAAGTATACAAAAAAGATGGTGAGGGCGGTAACCTTGGAAAAGTAAAAGGTTATGCTGACAGAAAAAGTTTGATTATGAACAAAATAAAGGAGGAACTGGAGAAATGAGGTCTATTCTTAAAATTTTGTTGGCGGTATTTATGATCCTGGATTTTGTTTTGGCTGGAACAAAAGGTAAGATTGCCGGTAGAATAATTGATGCTGAAACTAAGGAACCACTCCCTGGGGTAAATGTCGTCCTTGAAGGGACGACGCTTGGGGCAGCAACCGATTTAAATGGTTTTTATGTCATTACGAATATTCCCCCGGGAACATACACAGTTGTTGTTTCTGCTGTTGGTTATAGAAAGGTCACGGTGAAAAATGTTAAAGTGTCTGCGGATTTGACGACGACTTTAAATTTTGAATTGGAGCCAGAGGCGATAGGTTTGCCTCCCGTAGTGGTTGAGGCGGAGAGACCACTCGTCAGAGCGGATTTAACTTCTTCACAGGCGGTGGTTGATGCTGAACAGATAAGACAACTTCCGGTGGAGAACTTTCAGAGGGTTTTGACACTTCAGGCAGGTGTAACTGTCGGAGCAGGTGGGGATATTCATATAAGAGGTGGCAGAACCCATGAGATCGCTTTTACGATTGATGGTGTTTCAATAAACGACCCGTTCTTCAATACGCTCGGGATGCAAATCGCAAGGAACGCCATTCAAGAGATGACGGTCGTTAGCGGAACATTTAACGCTGAATATGGAAATGCTATGAGCGGTGTGGTTAACATTGTCACAAAAGAAGGAGGGCAAAAATATACCGGTGAATTGCTTCTTTACAGCGGTGATTATGTCAGCAGAAGAAAGGATATATTTTTCAATATAGACAAGATTGATCCGTTGAATAACTCTGTAATTGAGTTTAGCTTGGGTGGACCGTTCCCGGCGATGGGGAAATTTTTATCTTTCTTCACATCTTTGAGAGTTGAGAGAAACAAGGGTTGGCTTTACGGAGTGAGGGAACATCAACCAAGCGATCAGCCCAATTTCAATGACCCGAATAATTGGATTGTTCCGATGACTGGGGATAGCGCAATTGTCCCGATGAATCCAAGCAGAAACTTAAATACAACTGCGAAGTTGACATTTAGATTCTCTCCTACCGTAAAGCTGAATCTTGATGGGTTATATGACAGAAGCTGGTATAAATCTTACAATCATCTTTTCAAGTATAATCCTGATGGGACATATCAATTCAAAGACGAGAATTATAAAGTTGGTTTAAGTTTATCCCATGCGTTAAGCAACAAGACATATTACGAATTGCGCGTTTCTTATAACTTCCAAAAATATCGTCAGTATGTTTACGAAGACCCGCTTGACCCAAGGTATCAACCGGTTGAAAGGTTGGCGCGACCGACGAGCTTTACATTTTATTTCGGTGGCACACAAAACGACCATGTTTATAGAGATTCAAGGACTTATATGTTTAAGTTTGACATAACAAGCCAGGTCTCAAATTATCATGAGATTAAAACAGGGGTTGAGTTGAGGTTGCACAAACTTGATTATGTTTATTTCACAATTTTGAGGGACACATTAAAATATCTTGAGCCGACGATCCCCGATATAACCTCGCCTTATCATAACAGATACACCCGTCAGCCGGTTATTTTCTCGGTTTATGCGCAGGACAAGATGGAATATAAGGACATGATAGTAAATTTTGGGTTGAGATATGACTATTTCAATCCGAAGGCGAATTATTCAAGATTCATATTTTACCCCGATCCCAATGATCCGACAATTCCTCCGATTATTCAGCGCGATACGCTTATTGCGAGGGCGTCGCCAAAGCATCAGATAAGCCCGCGTCTTGGTGTTTCATATCCGATAACCGATCGCGGTATTTTGCATTTCTCGTATGGGTGGTTTTTGCAGATGCCACCTTTTACATATCTTTACACAAATCCAGAGTTTGAATCAGCATTATTTGTTGGGACTCCAACATTTGGAAATGCAAATTTAAAGCCGGAAAAAACGGTCGCTTATGAATTTGGTTTGCAACAGCAATTGACAGATAATTTTGCTATCAATGTAACTGCTTTCTACAAAGATGTTCGTGACCTTCTTGCTTTGCAAAGGACGAGGATAAGTCAGGAAAAAGTTTATAACCTCTATGTCAACAAAGATTATGGAAATATCAAAGGAATTACATTTTCGCTTATTAAGCGAAGGTTAAAAGATGAATTGGTAGCTGCGACGCTTGATTACACATATCAAGTTGCTGAGGGTAACGATCCTAATCCAGACGCATTTTTCATTGACTTGAAATCGGGAAGGGAACCGGAGAAGTTCTTTGTTTATCTTGATTGGGATCAAAGGCATACTTTAAATGGAACGATTAGCATTGGGATACCTGACAATTGGATGTTAAGTTTTGTTGGACAATATGGTTCGGGTCTTCCTTATACGCCGTATGTTACAAATAATCGTCTTGAGTTGAGGAGAAATAGCGAGAGGAAGCCGGCTACGATGCAAGTTGATATGATGTTTGAAAAATTGTTTAAATGGTTTGGGTTGAGATGGAGTTTCTTTGTGAAGGTTTACAACTTGTTTGATACATTGAACGAAAGATATGTTTTTGATGATACTGGAACGGCACAGTATACGCTTGCGAAACAAAGAGGTGAGGGTATAGTTGTTGATCAATGGGTTGGAAAAATCCCGGGAATTCATTCTTCGGATGATTATTATACAAGACCGTATTATTACTATCCGCCGAGGGAAGTCAGATTTGGTTTTTCAATTGGATTTTAAAAATAAAAAAATCGCTTGAAGCCATGTTGAGAAGAATATTCCTAATTTTGATTTGTGTTCTCCTGGTGAGTCCTTTGATTTCGCAGCAGAAAAAATCAGACAGGGAAAAGGCACTTGAAATTTTGCGCGGTGGATTTACGAAAGAAAGGGAAGCGCAAAGGAAAGTTGAACATCAGGTGATAAGCGATTATATAATGCGCGGGTATGAAGAGATGGCGAGAAAATCTTTTCAAAAGCAAAAGGTTGAAGTGAAACCACCCGATTTCATCGCAAACAATCCCGAATTGTTGAAGAAGTGGAGAAACCCGAAGGAAATGAGCCCATCGGAACGAGAGAAGTTTTACAAAGAGATTGACAAGAACATAAGAAAAGTTAGTGGCGAGGCGGATAGGAAGAAACTCATAATGAATGGAAATAAAATTACCGTTACGATTTACAATTATGGTTCTCTTTCTGCTCCGGGTGATAGGATAACGGATGTCGTTTGGAATGGTTTGGGTTATGCATATGAGTTTGGTCCGCTTGTTGGTGCTTCTGTCGTAGATACAAGCGGTAGGAGGATTCACATTATAACTGATGGCTTGCTTGATGGGGGTGATCGTTCCCCGGATGGGACAAAACGCTGGGGTTGGCAACCTCTTCCTGGCTATGCTGATCCGAATCAGGATTACATAGCGCACAATCCAGACAAGGACAGGAATGGCGATGGGAAACCGGATTCATGGCCAGCGAGTTGGTATGACCCTGTCTTAGGTAAGTATGTTTGGCCGGGGTATTTGTCAAGGGATGCAACGCAAGCAGATCTTGAAGCTTTCTATGTTATGGATGATAGAGATAATGCGGAGTTTGCGTATTTCCCATTCCCGGATGATTCAAGCAGGAGAGGTTTAGGGATTCAGGCGCAGGTTAGGGTTTTGCAGTGGAGTAATCCTTTGGCTGAAGATGCGATTTTTATCGTCTACACGATCACGAATGTAAGCCCCAAGGACCTTGATTCAGTAGTATTTGGAATGTGGGGTGATCCGCATGTTGGAGGTGCGACAGATTATTCTGATGATGATTCATACTTTATCCCACCGTATAATGTTCCGAATTATCCACCTGTTGATAACATACCTGTCTATGCAAGAAGCATGGTTTATTCTTGGGACCATGACGGGAAAGGAATGTTTGGGCGAAAGCCTGGGTATTTTGGTTATAAATTTTTGGAGTCGCCAGGGAATCCGTATGATGGAATAGACAACGATGGTGATGGTATGATAGACGAAAGCCAGCAAGATGGAATAGACAACGATGGGGATTGGAATCCTTTGATAGATGATGTTGGGATAGATGGAATTCCTGGGACTGGAGATGAGGGGGAGGGTGATGGTGTTCCAACGAGAGGTAGGTTGTTGCCAGATGGTAGTTTAGACCCTTTGAGCCCTGGTGAGCCAAATTTTGAATTCACTGACCTTGATGAATCAGATATGATAGGACTTACAAGTTTTAATGCTTTCATTTGGTCAACTGATTATGTGAGCAATGATGAGAGCATTTGGAATCGTCTTAAACCTGGAAACTTTTCTGAGATTGTTCAGACGGCTGACAATGTATTCCTTTATGGTTCTGGTTATATTCAATTGCCAGCTGGGCAGACACGTCGTTTTTCGGTTGCATTGTTGTTGGGGGAGGATTTGAATGATTTGTTGTTGAATGCTGAGACGGTTCAGAGGATATACAATGCCAATTATAGGTTTTTCCGACCTCCTGAGAGACCAAAGGTTTGGGCAGTAGCTGGTGATAGGAAGGTGGTTTTATATTGGGACACGAGGGCGGAGCGTAGTTTTGACCCATTGTTTGGGAAGAATCCGTTGGATGAAAATGACCCTGGGTATGATTTTGAGGGATATGTTATATACAGGTCAACAGATCCGAGTTTTAAGGATGTTGAGTTGATAACGGATGGTAGGGGAGCAAGTTATTTGAGGGTGCCTTTGAAGGATGCTTTTGGACGTGATGCGAGGTTTGACAGGGTTGATGGTTGGCGTGGTTATAGTGTAGTGGCGTATCCTGGCAGGGGGATACATTATTATTTGGGTGATGATGTTGGTTTGGTTCATAGTTATGTAGATAGTGTTGGGGTTATGAATGGTGTTAAGTATTATTATGCGGTTGTTTCATATGATAGGGGTGATAGCGTAGGGATACCGCCGACTGAGTGCACGATGAAGGTTGTGGTGGATCCGATAAGTGGTGAGGAGGAGTTGGATGAGAATGTTGTTAGTGTTATTCCTGGGGGTAGGGCGATAGGTTATGTTGGACCTGAGGTTAGTGAGTTTGAGGATGGGGTTAGGTTTAGGCATGTTAAAGGGCGTGGGACAGGGAGGATAAGGGTTGAGGTTTTGAATGATTTGAGGGTTCGTGATATGGGATATAGTTTGGTGTTTAGGGGAAGTGGAGATAGTTTGCGTTGGAGTGTTATACCTGATGAGGAGGTTGTGGTTAAGTTTGATTTTGTTGATACGGTTTGGAAGAAGTTGGAGTATTTGCCTTTGGAGGGGGGAGTTAGGGTTGAAGGATATAGGGAGGGGGTAGATTATTTGGTTGATTATGGGCGTGGTTTGGTTAGGGCATTGGGAGGTGGTGGGCTTTTAGGTAGGAGGGGGGTAGAGGTTAGGTATAGGTATTATGCTGTCAAGGACAACAGGGAGTTGGGTGGAGGGGATGGTAGTGATGTTTTTGATGGAATGAGGGTTAGGGTATGGAATGACACATTAGGTTTGGATTTGGGAAGGAGCGGTTGGGGAGGAGGTAGTGTGGGGAGGATTGGTTGGAGTATAAGCACTGCGACATTGGGGTTTGGTAGGAGGATGTATCCAGCTGATTTCAGGATAGTTTTTGGGAGGTTGGATACATTGGGGGATGGTAGGTTGGCAAGTCCTGTTGATACGAGTGTTAATAATGTTAAGTTGCCTTTTTATGTTGAGAATGTGACGGAGGGTTGGAGGGTGAAGGTGTATGTTAAGGATGATAACAGGAATGGCAGGTGGGATTTGGGTGAGGCGGTGATGTTTTTGGAGCGGGGGACGACGAATAGGACTACATGGCAGGTATTGTTTAGGGAGGTGGAGGAGGGTGGAGTGGTTTACAGGTATCCGAGGGTTGGGATAGATTTGCGTGAGGGGGATGAGTTTTGGTTGAGGACGAGGAGGAGTTTTAACACATATGAGGGTGGGATGGTTGATGTGGATAGTTTTAGGGTAGAGGTGAGGGGGTGGAGGTATGATTTGGGGGTTGCGAGTAGTTTATTGGATGGGATTAGGGTGGTGCCAAATCCTTATGTTGGGATAAATGAGCTTGAGCCGGTGAGCAAGTTGCCTGGGCAGGTTAGGGGAGAAAGGAGGATATATTTTGATGGTTTGCCGAGGGAGTGTGTGATAAGGATATACACATTGAGTGGGGAGCTTGTCAAGGAGATAAGACATTCAAGTGGAGTTGATAATGGGCGAGAGTATTGGAATCTTTTGAACAGGGATGGTTTGAGTGTAAGTTATGGAGTTTACATCGCTCACATTGAAGCCCCCGGTATAGGTGAAAAATTATTAAAATTCGCAATTATAAAATAAAAATTTGGAGCGGATACTATGACCAGAAAGGTTTTATCACTGTTTGCCTTCGTATTCTGTTTTGTTTCGTTTTCACTTGCTCAAATAGGTAGCAGTTTAACAAAGACAGGAACGACATCTGCTCAATTTTTGAAGATAGGAATCGGTGCAAGGGCAATTGGAATGGGTGGAGCTTTCGGTTCGGTTGCCGATGATATAAGTTCAATTTATTGGAATCCCGCAGGGCTCAGCAGAATTTCCGGGAAAGGTGAAGCTGTTTTTAACTATGTTGATTGGATTATGGACATAAAATATAGTTTTGCTGCTCTTGCTTTGAATCTTGGAAACCTTGGCACAATCGGAATGCAGATTTCAGCGTTGACAATGGATGATATGGAAGTTAGAACAGTCGCTATGCCAGATGGCACCGGCGAGAGATTTAATGCGGGTGGATTGATGATGGGTCTATCCTATGCAAGACAATTGACCGATAGATTTGCGATAGGTTTTAACTTCAAATATGTGAGGGAATACATCTGGCATGAATCAGCGCAAGGTTTTGCATTTGATTTCGGAACGCTTTATATAACGCCATTTTTGAATGGTATGAGAATTGGAGCAAGTATGTCAAATTATGGAACTAAAATGCAACTTACAGGTCGTGACTTGATAATAATTTACACAGTTGGCGGTGGAACAGGGAACAATATAAATGCATTGATTCAGACGGATAAATTTGAAATGCCTTTGCTTTTCAGAGTTGGCTTATCAAATGATTTTCTCAAGACGGAATCGCAGAGATTTACGCTCGCTGTTGATGCTGTTCATCCAAACGATAACACCGAGTATTTAAATCTTGGCGCAGAGTATTCGTTCAAGGAAATTTTCTATGTTAGAGGAGGTTATAAATCGTTATTTGAAAAAGGAGGGGAGCAAAGGTATACTGTTGGTGCCGGTGTGAAGTATTCAATTGCTCGTGGTGTGGCGATTGTGGTTGATTATGCGTATCTTGATTTTGGTAGATTGAAAAATGTTCAGTACCTATCTCTCGCTGTGAAATTTTAAATTAACACGGATTTGAAGTGGAATATATCATTGGAATGGACGGTGGAGGGACGAAGACGCATGGGATTATAAGTGATCTTGATGGCAACCCTTTCGCCGAGGTCATAGGTGGTTCAGCTAATTTTCAAATGCTTGGTGTTGATGTCGTTGCGAGATCAATTTTGAAGCTAATTCTTGAACTTGTGCAAAAGGTAGGTTGTGATTTTCACGATGTGAAAATTATCGTCATTGGGCTCGCTGGCGCTGGAAAAGAAGAAGATAAAAGTAAAATTTACAACGGCATAGTAAAGATTGCGAATGAATATAACCTGAAGTTGCCAAAGTTGATCATTGAAACCGATGCAAGGATTGCGCTTGAAGGGGCTCTGATGGGTGGTGCTGGAATTGTTTTGATAAGCGGAACTGGTTCGGTTATGTTCGCTAAAGATGTAAATGGTGAAATTCATAGGGTTGGGGGTTGGGGAAGATTCATCGGGGATGAAGGTAGCGGGTTTACAATCGGTCGCGAAGCTTTAAGAGCCGTTGCAAAGTTCATTGATGGAAGAGGGGAGAAGACGATTTTGAAAGATTTAATTTTTGAGAAGTTTAAAATCACTGATTTAAGGGAAGTTGTAAGCAAAATTTATTCCGGTGAATTTGACCTCGCAAGCGTTGCTCCGATTGTTATGAAGGCAGGTGAAATGGGCGATGAAATCGCTATAAAAATTCTTGATGATGCTTGTTATGAACTTTTAACTCATATCAAAGCGATGCTTGGAAAGTCAAACTTTGGAGAGCGGGTTAAACTCGTTCTCATGGGCGGTGTTTTGAGAAATGAAAATTATCTCTCAAAGAAATTGAAAAAAGAAATAACCAAAAATTTCCCTCAGATTGATCTGATTGAGCCAATGGCTTCCCCAGCTTATGGGGCGATAGTTTATGCGAAAAATTTGATCAAAAATAAATTTGCACTTGAAAAATGAAGAAATTCCCAACCTTTCTCTTTGCATTTGTTGTTTTCTCCGTCTTGTTCATCATATTCTCAAGGGCGAAAAACGATGTTATCGGAATGATACAAGAGAAAACACAATTGAAGCCGAAGAAGGAAAAAGTTGATTTCTCAAAGATGACGAAACAGCAATGGGTGAATTATTGGATGAAGAAGTTAACATTAGAGCAAAAAGTTGCTCAAATGATAATGCCAGATGCCCGTGGGGTTTTCCTTGCAAGGAATAGCAAGGAATTTAAAAAGTTGGTTCATTATGTCAAAGACAGAAAAGTTGGTGGCTTGATATTTTTCCGTGGAGATGTTTTTGAGACGGCAGATATGATAAATTATTTCCAGAAAATTTCCGATGTTCCGCTTTTAATTTCAGCGGATTTTGAGTGGGGGACCGCAATGCGACTTGATAATACGACTCACTTTCCCCCTGCAATGGGAATAGCTGCGACTGGGAATCCTGATTATGCCTATGAAGTGGGACGAATCATCGCTATTGAAGGTAGGGCGATCGGGATACATCAAAATTATGCCCCAACAGTTGATGTCAACAACAATTACCGAAACCCGATAATAAACATTCGTTCATTCGGTGAGACCCCCGAAATCGTTTCAAAGTTCTCAATCCCATTTATAAAAGGTTTGCAAGAAAACGGGATGATAGCTACTGCAAAGCATTTCCCTGGACACGGTGATACCGATATAGATTCACACCTTGATTTGCCAGTGATAAATCACAGCAAGGCGAGAATTGATTCAATTGAACTCCCACCTTTTAAAGATGCTATAAACTCCGGGGTCAAGTCAATCATGGTGGCTCACATTTCTTTCCCACAGCTTGACACTGCGAAGAATTTGCCAGCCACACTTTCATACAATATCATAACAGGTCTTTTGAAGAAAGAACTTGGCTTCAAAGGGTTGATTGTAACAGACGCAATGACAATGCGGGGCGTAACAAAGCTTTATTCAAACGCGCTCGCCTCTGTCCTTGCTGTAAAAGCTGGGAACGATATAATTTTAATGCCACCAAATGTTGATGAAGCTATTGACGCAATAGTTAAAGCAGTAAAGCGAGGTGAGATCAGTGAAGAAAGGATAAACGAGTCCGTTAAGAAGATACTTGAGTTTAAATATGAGCTCGGATTGCATAAAAATAGGTTTGTTGATGTTGATAAAATTCGCGATGTGGTCGCCACTGAGGAAAATCTCCGCAAGGCAAAGGAGATATCACGGGCGTCAATAACCGTTGTTAAAAACGAAAACATTTTACCATTGATTCAGTTCGGGGATAAAAAGATTTTGCATATAACGATCGTTGATTCAAACGATCCAAATAGCGGAAGTTATTTCATCAGTCAACTTTCCCAAAGATATGATAACATCTCTTTTGAAAGGGTTGATTTAAGGAGCACCAATGGTGAACTCAACTCAATACTTTCAAAGATAAATAACTTTGACATTGTAATTGTTTCAGCGTATGTTCGCGTCAGAGCGTATCAGTCCTCGCTTTCTCTCGTTGAGAAACATGCGAAATTTTTGAGGCAGGTTATCAATTCTGGCAAGCCAGTTATTTTAATTTCGTTTGGTAATCCATACATAGTTATGGATTATCCAGATGTCAAGGCATACATTTGTTCTTATTCCGATGCTCAACCTGTTGTTGAGGCAACCGCTGAGGTTTTATTCGGTGAGATTTCTCCGCAGGGTAAACTGCCGATAAATATACCTGGTTTTGCAAAAATCGGGACTGGTTTAACTTATCCACAAACCACATTGCGTTATGGATATCCTGATGAAGCGGGCTTTGACCCGAACAAACTTTCAAAACTTGACACCTTGTTAGAGAAAGCTATCCGAGATTCGGCTACACCTGGTGCGGTTTTGCTTGTGGCAAGAAATGGAGTGATAGTTTATCATAAAGCTTTCGGGACTTACACATACGATCCGTATTCAAGACAGGTTGAGCCAAATTCTGTTTATGATATGGCTTCAATTACAAAAGTTGCAGCAACGACCATTTCAATTATGAAACTTTATGATGAAGGCAAAATAAATCTTGACGACCCCGTTGCGAAGTATATTCCGAAATTTGCTCAAAACGGTAAGGACAAGGTCGTGATAAAAAATTTACTTCTACACAACAGCGGTTTGCCCTCATGGAAGCCGTTCTATCAACTTTGCAAGTCCCCAAGCGAGATACTTGACTCAATTTATGCTCAACCGCTTGTTTACAAGACGGGGGACTCAACAGTTTATAGCGACCTCGGATTTATAACGCTCGGGAAAATCGTTGAAGTCGTAACTGGAAAACCGCTTGATCAATATGTCAAGGAGACATTTTACATACCACTTGGGATGAAGTATACGACATTTTTACCGCCAAAGGATTGGCTTGGTATAATAGCACCAACCGAGTTTGATAGTTCAAGTGGTTCTTTCATTTATGGCGTTGTTCACGATGAGAATGCGAGAGCTCTTGGAGGTGTTTCCGGACATGCGGGGCTTTTCTCAAATGCGAGGGACCTTGCAGTTTTAATGCAGATGATTTTGAATGGCGGTGAATATGGCGGGATAAGATTTTTTAAAAAGGAAACAGTTGATCTGTTCACGAAAAGATGGCAAAATAATCGTGGGCTTGGTTGGGATAATGCACTTTCACCTTATGGAAAGAGCGCACTTGATGGTGCGTTCGGCGAAAACGCATTTGGGCATACTGGTTTTACAGGGACTTCAGTATATGTTTATCCGGAGAAAAAGTTGATTGCTGTCCTTTTAACAAATAGAGTTCATCCAACAAGGGCAAATACAAAACATATCCCGTTGAGAAAAGCAGTACATAAAGCAATAGCTGAAGCGCTCGTAAATTAAAAAATAAATTGGGTAAGTTGAATGCAAGTCCTTGATTGGATTATAGTCGCATCTTATTTCGTTTTAAGTTTGATCGTTGGGCTCTATTATTCAAAAAGGGCGGGAAAGAACATAAGCGAGTTTTTCCTCTCGGGGAGGAATCTACCTTGGTGGCTTGCTGGTACATCAATGGTTGCGACAACATTCGCAGCTGATACACCTCTTGCTGTGACTGAACTTGTTGCGAAGAACGGTATAGCGGGGAATTGGCTCTGGTGGAATTTCCTTTTCGGGTCAATGCTTACCGTGTTTTTCTTCGCAAGATTATGGCGAAGAGCTGGAATAATGACAGATGTTGAATTCGTTGAATTGAGATATTCGGGTAAACCAGCTTCATTTTTGCGCGGGTTTAAAGCATTATATCTTGGATTGTTTGTTAACACAGTCATAATTGGTTGGGTTAATGTGGCGATGATCTCAATTTTAACCGGGTTTTTTGGAATTTCAGAAGAAGTCGTTAGGTATTATGTTTTTGGTGCGATGTTGATAGTTTCTCTTTATTCATCGCTTTCGGGATTATGGGGTGTTGCCGTGACAGATGCAATTCAGTTCGCTATAGCTATGGCTGGGACAATTGTCCTTGCTGTTGTAGTGGTTAACCTCCCACAGGTTGGAGGTGTTGATGGTTTGAAAAATAGTTTGCCCGAGTGGGTGTTTAAATTTACACCTGTTGTCGGTTCAACCGGGGAAGTCGCTTATGGTGGTGTTTTGTCTTTAACTGTTTCATCTTTTATTGCGTATATTTTAGTTCAGTGGTGGGCTTCGTGGTATCCGGGAGCTGAACCCGGTGGCGGTGGCTATGTTGCCCAACGGATGATGTCGGCAAAAGATGAAAAACATTCCTTTCTTGCAACACTTTGGTTCACGATAGCTCACTATTGTTTAAGACCCTGGCCCTGGATCGTCGTTGGACTTGCAACGCTTGTCCTTTACCCCGAACTTGGACCCGACGATAAAAAACTCGGCTATATTTATGCGATGCGGGATTATCTCCCAGTAGGTTTGAAAGGTTTGTTAATAGCTGCTTTTTTCGCAGCATATATGTCAACAATTGCGACACATTTAAACTGGGGGACTTCGTATGTGATAAATGACTTTTACAAAAGGTTTATCAAAAAGGATGCGGATGAAAAACATTATGTTTTTATCGCAAGGATTACAACTTTATTTGTTATGGTTGCCTCTGTTTTGATAACTCTAATAATAAAGACGATCTCGGGGGCTTGGCAATTTATAATTGAGGCAAGCGCGGGTTTGGGGCTCGTTTTGATTTTGAGATGGTATTGGTGGCGTATTAATGCATGGAGTGAAATAGTTGCCATGATAGCGCCATTTTTCGGCTATGCTTATATAAAATTTTTCACCAAGGTAACTTTCCCAGAAACGCTGTTCTATATCGTTGCCTTCACCACGATATCTTGGCTTATCGCAACTTTCATCACGAAACCTGTTGACCGGGAGCATCTCTTAAACTTTTATCGCCGTGTTCATCCCGGCGGAATTGGGTGGAGGAAAATATCAATGGAGGTTAACGACACCAAAGGTGACTCTGGTTATTTTTATCTTTTCATAGATTGGATAAGTGGTATTGTTCTCGTCTATGCGATGCTTTTCGGAATTGGGAAAATCGTCCTCGGTGAATATTTACCTGGCTTGGTTTACATTATCATAGGTTTTCTTGCCGGTTTCGTCATATATTTTGATTTCACAAAGCGAGGTTGGGAAAAAACGATTGAGTGATTTTTCAATCCCTTTTGTATTTTATTTCGCCTTCATAGATCGTAAGTTGAACATTGAAGTTTTTATCAAGCACAACTATATCAGCATCTTTTCCAGTTGCTAAAATTCCTTTGCTGTGTTCTTTTCCCAGAACGCGCGCTGGATTAAGCGAAGCCATCCTCACTGCTGAGGTGATGGGAACATCAACAAGTTCAACCATGACTTTTACCGCTTGCTCCATTGTCAAGGTACTTCCTGCTAATGTTCCATCTTCAAGGAACGCTTTTTTATTCTTGACGATCACCCTTTGACCGGCAAACTCAAATTCCCCATCGGGCATTCCCGCCATTCGCGTTGCATCCGTAATCAGTATGATTCCAGCCGGACCTTTGATCTTGTATAAAAGTTTCATCACCATCGGGTGGACATGGATTCCATCGGCTATAAGTTCAATTTTAAGTTCGTCAAATAAAAGTGAGCCAGTTATCACACCCGGGTCGCGATGATGGAAAGGTTTCATCGCATTAAACATATGGGTTACATGAGCTGCGCCATTGTGGATAGCCATTTGAATTTCTTCAATGTCTGCGACGGAATGTCCTATTGAAAGTATAACTCCATCAAGAGCAGCATCTCGCATTACCTCATAAGCTCCGGGAAGTTCAGGGGCGATCGTCATTATTTTGATATAACCTCTCCCAGCGTCGCGGAGATTGTGCCAGGACTCAAGCGATGGCTTAAGTAGATAATCTGGGTTCATCGCTCCCTTTTCTTCTGGATTGAGAAAAGGTCCTTCAAGATGTATTCCCCAGATGTTGGAGTTATTCTGTTCTATAAAGTCGGCAATGCGTCTTAATTCGCGGATAAACTCCTTCTCTGGCTTGGGGTAAAGAGTTGCAAGAAGTCCCGTGGTTCCGTGTTGGAAATAGAACTCGCTAATTTTTAAAAGTGCTTCATCATCTTCATCCTCAAATCCAAAACCAAGCCCACCGTGTACATGAAGGTCAATGAATCCTGGAACAGCAAACATCCCGTCAAAATCAAAAAATTGATAATCCTCATCGTCAATTTTTATATCATCTATCTTGCCAATCTCAGCTATCTTCTTACCTTCTATGATTATCCCAGCGTTTTCAATTATTCTAAAAGGCGTGATTGCGTTGACATTTCTTATAAAAATTTTTCTCATACGATTTTAACTTTGTTTTTTATCTCAAACTCAAGGAACTTTTGCTTAAATTTTCGCGCTGTTTCTGTCGCATCAGCTGAGTTGAAGATTGAAGAGCCAGCTACGATTATATCAGCCCCGGCTTCAAGCAAAAGCTCAACATTGTCAAGGTCAATTCCACCGTCAACTTCAATTTCAACATTTAAATTTCTCTCGGTGATGATTTTTTTCGCTTGGATTATTTTTCTTAATGTCGTTTCAATAAATTTTTGCCCCCCAAACCCGGGATTTACCGACATTATCAACAAGATATCAACATAGTCAATTATTTCCTCAATTAAATTTACAGGAGTTGCTGGATTTATTGAAACGCCAGCTTTTGCCCCGCTTTCCTTTATCTTCATTATAGTTCTGTGTAGGTGCGTGCATGCCTCAAAGTGAACGGTGATTATGTCGGAGCCAGCTTTTCTGAACTCATCTATATAAAAATCAGGATTTGAAATCATAAGATGGGAATCAAGAGGAAGTTCAGTTAATTTTCTTATCGCTTTAACTATCATCGGACCAAATGTCAAGTTTGGAACGAAGTGACCATCCATTATATCAAGGTGAAGCAGATCAGCTCCACCCTCTTGGACCTTTTTTATCTCGTTTTTCAAGTCCGAGAAGTCAGCTGAAAGTAAAGAAGGAGCAAGTTTAAACATGGTTCAATTAATAATTTTGTTTTGGAGTTAAGGAAATTTCCTTTGCGATGAAAACATCTACCGCCGAACCTTTTTGAATGTAAGTCCCAGGTCTTGGAAATTGTTCTATAACTGTATTGGGCAAAACGGTTGAACTTGGTTCATAAACCACTTTGCCAAGCCGAAGCTCAGCTTCGTTTAAAATTTGTTCAACTTTTGAAAATGGCAATCCAATTAAATTTGGAACTTGAACCTTGCCTTCTGCATTTCCAAGCGAGACCACAACTGAAACAAATGTCCCGGAAGAAACTTTGCTTTTCTCTGGAATTGACTGCGAGATTATAGCTCCCTCTGGAACCTCATCCGAAAAATCATAACTTAACTCGCCTAATTTTAACCCTGATTTCTCCAAAATTAACTTCGCTTCACGAACGGATTTTCCGACGAGATTTGGAACTTCTATCTTTTGCTCTCCAGAGCTCACAACAAGATAAACTCGCCTCCCCTCTTTTATTTTCATCCCCGGTCTCGGGCTTTGCAAAATTACATATCCAACTGGAAATCTCGCATCGTGTTTTTCAGTGACACTTTCAAGTTTGAGATTTAAAGAGTCAATGATTTTTCTTGCTTCCTCAATCTTTTTACCGATAAGGTTTGGCATTTCAATTGACTTTACAGAGCCGACATAAAAAGGCATCACAACTTTATCCATCAAAAGTAAAACCGCAAAAAATGATACCACTATCAAAAGGTAATTTCGCAGTTTCTTTCGCATCAAACTTCGTCTTTTTGTTTTTGAAAAATATAAAAAATAAATCTTTGATTTCACAACTCCAAAACAGTCAGAGATTATTGACATCCTGTCAACCAAATGGCAAATTATCAAACCCGCCTTTGACAACTTGTCAATTCTCGCTTAGGGATAACCAATTGAATTTTAATACATTTTTTTGGCACAACATTTGAAGTTGATTTCTTTTGGAATTAGAAACCAAAAAATAAAAAAGGAGGTGATAAGCCATGTTGATGAGATATTCCCCATTCAAGGAAATTGAAATGATGGAAAAGGAAATCAACAAAATGTTCAATGACCTTTTCAGGAGCTTTGATAGAAGTTATGAATATCCGCTCATGGACATAATTGACTCTAAAGATGACCTTGTTGTTTATGTTGAGATTCCGGGTGTGAATAAGGATGATATAAAGGTTAAAATTCACAATGATGTTTTAACGATATCTGGGGAAAGGAAAGAACCAGAACTTCCTGAGAAAGCAAATTGCCTGATCCGTGAGAGGGAGTTTGGTAAGTTTATGAGAAGCATAAGGTTGCCATATCCGATTGAGGTGAGCAAAGTGAACGCTGAGTATAAAGATGGGATTCTGAAGATAATTCTCCCGAAGAAAGAAGAAGTTAAACCGAAAGAAATTCAAATCAATGTCAGTTAAAAAAATTAAAAAAGGAGGTGATGATATATGCTCAGAGATAGAGCCATAACGAAGAAAAGTTTCACGACATATATCACGCCTCCTGCTGATCTTTATGAAACACAGGATTCATACCTGATTTTCCTTGACATGCCTGGTGTTTCAAAGGACGATTTGAATGTTAAGGTTATTGACAATAGATTGATAGTTCAGGGTAAGTTTGAAATTGAGAAGCCAAAGGACAGCGAGGTTTTGTTCAATGAGATTGAGAAGGGTGAATATCGCAGGGAGTTTATATTGTCCGGTGATGTTGACAGGAACAAGATAGAAGCGAAACTTGTGAATGGAGTTTTAACCTTAACACTTGCTAAAAGAGAAGAAAGCAAAGAAATTGAAATCAAAATAAATTAAATAAAGGAGGTGAGGGAGTATGACACTCGTAAGATGGAATCCAATTAGAGACCTTGCAACTGATTTAATTGACCTCCAGAGAGAAATTAATAGGATGTTTGACAGATTTTTCCGTGGATTTGAAGAGGAAGAGGAGAGAACAATATCCACTTGGAGACCCGTTGTTGATATATCTGAGACGGATGATGAATATATCGTCAGGGCTGAAATACCTGGTGTGAGCAAGGATGATATTAAGGTGACGATAAGAGATAATATGCTCACGATAAGCGGAGAGAAGAAACAGGAAAAAGAGACGAAGAATGAAAACTTCCACAGGGTTGAGAGAGTTTATGGCTCGTTCACAAGGACTTTTACTTTGCCTGGTGCTGTCAAGGTTGATAAGGTTGAGGCGAAGTTTAAAGATGGAGTGTTGACGATAAAGTTGCCGAAGGTTGAAGAGGCAAAGAGCAAGGAGATTGAGGTTAAAGTTGGTTGAAATTTAAAATCCCGCCATTTTTGGCGGGATTTTTTTAAATTTATATTGAGGAAAAACAAAAGTTGAAAGTTTGAAATGGCACTTCAAAGCCAGGAAAAGAGAAAGGGTTTAATTGAAACGCTTAAAAATTTATTTTTGCCTTATATTTCAGAAAAGGAGGAATTGATAAAATTATTGAACGAGAATTATTCAAAAGAGGTTGCCATTGCTAAGATGATGGATGAGCACGCTGAGATGATACCTTTTGACTTTTTGAAGGAGAGATTGAAAAGGGTTGCTGAAGAAGAAAGAAAGCATGCGGAGATGTTGAGGCAAAAGATAGTTGAACTTGGTGGGTCAGTTAATCCGACACCAAAGGTTTTTGAAATCAAGACGGATTCAATTCATAATGAAAAAGGTTTTAGAAAGCTCATCGCTGACCTTGAGTTTGATAAGGAAATTTACGAGGATTATATCTCACAGATCAATAAGATTGAAAACGACGATGTAAAAAATTTGCTCAGGCAAATAGTTGATGATGAGTTGAAACATAAGGATGTTTTGATGGACCTTGTTATGAGATTGTGTTGAAAGATTTTTTTAAAACAAAAAATTTAAAGCCATGGGAGAAGAACTCAAATATACATCTCATATTCCTGAAGCGATGTCGGTTTTGCCGTTGAGGAATTCCGTGTTTTTCCCGAAGCAGTTTATGCCACTTTCTGTTGGTAGGGAGAGCACGATAAAGTTGATTGAGGATGCGTCAAAGACGGGTGAACTTATTTTAATTGTCGCTCAAAAGGAACCACAGATAGAAAAGCCAACCCCTGATGATATTTATCATTTTGGGACGGTAGCGAAGATACTCAAGGTTTATAACTTGCCCGACGGTTCAAAAAGTGTCTTCGTTCAGGGTTTGCAACGAGCAAAAATTTTGTCATTTATACAGCAAGAACCGTATTTGAGGGCGATTGTCCAGCAAGTTGAAGATGAAGGTGAAATAGACATTGAAAGTGAGGCGCTTGCGGTTGCGATAAAGAATGTGTTTAAAAAGGTTGTTGAACTTTCCCCAGATATGACACCTGAGCAGGCGAATATAGTAAGTGGAACGGATGATATACGCACTTTGCCGGATGTTGTGGCTTCGCTTTTAAATGTCTCCGTCGCTGAAAAACAAGAAATACTTGAACAAGTTAACATCAAGGATAGGTTAAAGAAATGTCATTTTATTTTGAACCGACACGCTCAGCGACTTGAGCTTGGGAATAAGATTCAGGCGGAAGTTCAAGACGAGATAACGAAGAATCAACGCGAGTATTTCCTGAGGGAGCAATTGAAGGCGATAAAAAGAGAACTTGGTGAGGACGAGGAGGGGGCTGAGATAAGAGAGTTGAGGGAGAAGATTGAGAAAGCCAATATGCCTGAGGAGGCGAGGAAGGTTGCGCTTAAGGAACTTGATCGTCTCTCAAGGATGCATCCATCTTCAGCTGAATATACTGTTTCAAGAACTTATCTTGATTGGTTGATAGAGTTGCCATGGAGCATTTCAACGGAAGATAATCTGGACATAAAGAAAGCTGAGGAAATTCTTGATCGTGATCATTACGGGCTTGAGAAAGTTAAGAAAAGAATCCTTGAGTATCTCGCCGTTAGAAAACTTAAAAACGATATGAAGGGTCCAATTCTTTGCTTTGTTGGTCCGCCAGGGGTTGGTAAGACATCGCTTGGGAGGTCAATTGCCGAGGCGCTCGGGAGAAAATTCGTTAGAATTTCGCTCGGCGGAGTACACGATGAAGCAGAAATAAGAGGGCACAGGCGAACTTATATTGGGGCTTTACCTGGAAGAATAATACAAGGAATTAGAAAGGCAGGCTCAAATAATCCGGTTTTTATGCTTGACGAAGTTGACAAAATTGGGGCTGACTTTCGCGGTGACCCAGCTGCTGCACTTCTTGAAGTCCTTGACCCAGAGCAAAATCATTCCTTCAGTGATCATTACATTGAAGTCCCGTTTGATCTTTCAAAGGTTATGTTCATAGCAACGGCGAATATGATTGAGCCAATTCCACCAGCTTTGAGAGATAGGATGGAAATAATTGAGATACCAAGCTATATTGAGGAAGAAAAACTCAACATTGCGAAATATTTCCTTGTCCCGAAGCAGATAAAAGCGCACGGTTTAACGGAAGATATGATAAAATTTGAAGATGATGCCTTAAGGAAGATAATTAACTCATACACTCGTGAAGCTGGCGTTAGGAATCTTGAAAGAAGAATAGCCGATATTTGCCGTGGGGTTGCGAAAGATGTCGCCATGGGTAAGTCCGAGCCAACAACTATAACCGTTGATGATTTGCCAAAGTATCTTGGTCAACCGAAATTTTATCACGAGGTCGCAGAGAGAATCAATAAACCAGGCATAGCTACTGGACTTGCTTGGACGCCGGTTGGTGGTGAGATTCTCTTCGTTGAAGCAACTAAGATGAAAGGCAAGGGCGCACTACACCTTACCGGACAACTCGGTGATGTGATGAAAGAGTCCGCTCATATCGCTTTGAGCTATATTGCATCAAAAGCTGAAGAATTCGGAATTGATCCGGATTTCAGGGAAAAATATGATATTCACATACATGTCCCAGCAGGCGCTATACCTAAAGATGGACCTTCTGCCGGGGTTACAATACTGACTGCTTTGTATTCTCTTTTGACTGGGAAAGTCGTCTGCAACGATATCGCAATGACCGGTGAAATAACATTGAGAGGTGCTGTCTTACCTGTGGGTGGCATCAAGGAAAAGGTTTTAGCAGCACATAGAGCTGGGATTAAAAAAGTTATTTTGCCTGAAAAAAATAGAGCTGATATAGACGAAATTCCTGAGCAGGTTAGAGCCGAGATGGAGTTTTACTTTGTCAAGGAGATGGATGAGGTTCTTGAGCTTGCGGTAAAGAAAGAAGAAGTTCTTGAGTCAGTTTAATCTTGAATTTTCAAAATTTAAAGGGCGAATTATTCCGAGCATAAATCGGGATGATTCGCCTTTTGTTTATTTAAGGAGGTGAGCGCAAGGGATGAAGGATTATTATAAAATACTCGGTGTGAGTGAGAACGCAACACAAGATGAGATAAAGCAAGCGTATAAAAAGCTTGCAATGAAATATCACCCGGATAGAAATCCGGGGGATAAACAAGCAGAGGAAAAGTTTAAAGAGATCAACGAGGCATATAGCGTTCTCTCCGACCCAGAGAAGAGGAAACAATACGATCAGCTCAGAAAGTTTGGTTATGCCGGCGCAGAAGGTGGATTTCCTGGTGGTGGTTTCAACTTTGAAGATATATTCTCAAATTTCAGAACTGGATTTGGTGAAGGTTTTGGTTTTGGGGATTCATTTATTGATGACTTGTTGAATCAGTTCTTTGACCGTGGCGAATTCTTTAGAAGAAGTAAAAGAGGCGCTGTAAGAGGTGAGGACATCCACATAGATGTTGAAGTCCCTTTCACAACAGCAGTTAACGGTGGGGAAATATATGTTGATGTCCCAAGGAAGGAGGTTTGCGATGTTTGTGGTGGAACTGGTGCAAAGCCAGGGGCAAAGGTGACGACCTGCCCTGTTTGTAACGGAAGCGGAACAGTATCAGAGATCAAAGGTATGTTTGCTTTTTCAAGACCTTGTCCGCGCTGTTACGGTCGCGGTAAGATAATCTCGGAAGTTTGCTATAACTGTGGTGGCACAGGTCAGGTTTCAAGATTAAGAAAGATAAAAGTTAAAATACCCCAGGGCGTTGACACTGGGACAACGCTTAGAATCAGAGGCGAAGGTGAACAAGGTATAGGTGGAGGTGGAAATGGAGATCTTTATGTTCATATTAGAGTTCAAGACGATAAATTTTTCAAACGCAAAGGAAACGACATCTATGTTGAAATCCCTATTAACATCGCACAGGCGATTCTTGGAAGCAGAATGAGAATAAAAACAATTCATGGAAATAAAGTTGAACTGACAATTCCACCCGGGACTCAAAACGGGACGACATTTAGGTTAAGAGGACTCGGTATCAAAAGTAATGGAAATGTCGGCGATATGTATGTCACTGTCAAGGTTGAGATACCCGAGAAAATAAACGAGCGTCAGAGAAAACTCATTGAGGAATTTGCCAAGGAGGGAAATTTAAAGTATTGAATGGCTTGAAAGAAATTTTAAATTGTGTTAAATTATCGCTGAAAAATTTTTGAGAACGAAATTGATTTGTTAAATGAAAAAAATTTTAACCATCGCCTGGTGGGAGTACATCACAAAAGTCAGGACAAAGACATTCCTTATCTCTTTAATTTTAATGCCGGCTTTGATAATCGCTTTCGGTTTCCTTCCTACATTTCTGATGGAAAAGGCGGATCTGAAGCAAAAGAGAATTGGCGTCGTAGATCTATCGGGGTGGATATTTGATAAGTTGGAGGATAAAATTAAAGATGAGTTCAAACTTCCCGATGGCAAGCCCAATTATGTTCTCATCAGGATTCAAGTGGGTGAAAGCTTGGCTGAGATTAAGAGCATTGCGAATAAAAAAGTGATCGCTGGTGAATTTGAAGCGTATATCATCATACCGAGGGAGTTTGAGGATAGTTTGAATTTTCAATATGTTGGTCAAAATGTTGGCAATATAAGGGACATTGAGCGTTTCAAGAGCGCGCTTCAGGAAATTGTGATCGCATCTGAGCTTGGGAAGTACGGGGTTGATAAAGAGGCGATTTCAAAAATAATTAAGCCAGTTAAATATAACACGATAAAAATTTCAAAAAAGGGTGAAGAAGAGAAGACGGACTTTCTTGCGCTGTTTTTTAGCTCATACATTTTTATAATTGCGCTTATGATACTTGTGCTTACAGGTGGGCAAATGCTTGTGCGAAGCGTTGTTGAGGAAAAATCAAACCGTGTTGTGGAAGTTCTTTTATCATCTTGTAACGCAAATGAATTAATGGCGGGAAAGATAATCGGACTTGGCATGCTTGGATTAACGCAGATGTTTATATGGGCTATCCTTGGATTTTACTTTTTCTCTGGATATGCATTAATTTCCATAAAGTTTGACCTTATGCTTATTTCCCTTATTTATTTTGTCCTCGGTTATCTCTTTTATTCCGCCCTTTTCGTCGCTATTGGTGCACCTGTGAACTCTGAATATGAAGCACAACAAATCGCTGGATATATCGCTCTTGGTGTTACACTTCCCATCGCCTTCTCGTTTTTAATCATGCAAAATCCGGATCTTTTTTGGATAAAAGTTTTGTCCTTTTTCCCTCTATTTACGCCCGCATTCATGGTCGCACGTATTCCTGTTAAAATGCCAGCAACTTGGGAGATAATTGGAACCATAGTGATTCTTGCTCTATCAGTAATTTTTATGATTTGGGTCGCTGGGAGGATATTTAGAATAGCGATTTTAAGTTATGGGAAATTCCCGAATTTAAAGGAGCTTCTATCTTGGGTAAGAGCAAAATAACAAGAGGAGATTTAAAATGAGCGATACTTCATTCATAGCTTTGATTATAAGCACTGCTTCAATAGCCTTTCTCCATGCGCTTGCGCCCGATCATTGGCTCCCTTTCATCATGATTGGAAGAGCGCAGAGATGGTCAATTAAAAAATTAATTTTCGTCACTTTTGTCGCTGGGATTGGTCATGTTGGTTCTTCTGTCTTGCTTGGTATTGTTGGATTATTTATAGGGATGGAGTTAAGCAAACTTCAAGGGCTTGAGGCGTTGCGCGGGGAGGCGGGGCTTTGGCTTTTGATCGGCTTTGGCATTGCCTATGCGATTTGGGGCTTAAAGCATGCAAGACATCCGCATAAGCATGAAATCGTTGATGAAAAAATTTTGAATAAGAAAGTTGTAACCATTTGGACATTGTTTGCGATTTTCGTCCTCGGTCCTTGTGAACCACTTATACCTTTGTTCTTCGTTTCGCTTAAGTTTAAAACCGTTGGGATTCTCGCTGTTATAATCGTCTTCAGTGTTATGACTTGGATTATGATGATAGCTCAAGCATTGGTCGGTTATCTTGGGATTCAACTTGTAAAACTTGAAAAAATTGAACGATATTCGCACACGATCGCCGGCGTTGTAATAGCATTGACGGGTGTTTTCATTCTTGTCTTAGGAATTTAAACTTCATCAAGGTTGAACCTTCTGTCAAGTTCAATATATTTTTTACCTTGTTTGACGGTTGCGCAATCGGAGTAAGGGTCGTGTTCAAAAAATAAAATCCAATTCTCTTCAAGCGCCCTTTTTAGTAGTTTCTTTTTCTCCCCCATGGTGATAAGTGGCTGTAAATCATAAGCCATGACATAAGGTATGGGTATGTGTGATGATGTTGGGATCAAATCACCGCAATAGACAAGTGTTTTGTCCCCATCCGAAACCTTGACGAGCTGTTGTCCGATCGTATGTCCATCTGAGACAATTAATTCAATGCCTTCAAAAATTTCAAACTCACCGTCAATTACTTCAAGTTGACCGAACTCAATAAGTGGCATGAAGTTTTCAGGCAGATAACTTGCTCTATCTTTTTCATTTGGGTTCATGGCAAGTTCAAGATTTCTCTTTTGGATGTAATAAGTTGCTTTTCTAAAAGTTGGTCTTAAAGTTCCGTCTGGGTCAATTGTGGTTGAGCCACCAGCGTGGTCAAAGTGTAAATGTGTCAGTATGACATCCGTTATATCATCTGTTTTAATTCCGAGTTTTTCAAGCGAATTTTCAAGTGTAAATTTTGTGTGATCAATGCCGTAAATCTCAGCATATTTCTCGTCCCATTTTTTTCCGATCCCTGTATCAACAAGAATTTTTCTGTCATCACTTACTATTAAAAGCGTTCGCAATGCGAGTTCAATTCTATTTTTTTCATCTGATGGGTTAAGCTTCTCCCAGATTGTCTTTGGGACGATCCCAAACATCGCGCCACCATCAAGTTTAAATCTTCCTGTTTCAACCGTGTATATTTGGTATTTGCCGATTCTCATTTTTCATCAATGGATTTTATTTTTGGTAAATTTTCAAGGTTTAAATTTTCAACTTCCCTGTTCATTGCTCTTTCCGCTTTTTCAAGCCAAAATTTGACTTCGTTGAGTAGCTCCTCAAGTTTTATATCCATATAAACCCGTGGGTAAGTCCCAAGTTTATCAATTGCTTTTTTAAACTGGCTTGAGGCGCCACGGAAATTGTGATTCGTCAAGTGATAGAAGCCAACGGTTATATGTATTAGCCCGTGATAGAACTTTTTCAGTTCCGGGTTTCTTTCCTCGTTCCAAATTTCTTCAAGCGTATCGTGGCATTCAAAGAAAAGCCCGCTATTGAACTCATCTATTCCCTTTGTAAACCTCTCGTCTTTATGCATTTTTCTCTTTTTGTGTTTTTTAAAAAATATCAAAAAGATTTTAATTTGACAAGCATTGAAATTTGGAATAGCAATCGCTTATTTTTAAATTTTCTAAAAAAGCCCAAGATTTGCCCCGTATGAAAAATCGTTTAGGTGTTATCTTTTTGACCGTTTTGATAGATTTGATCGGTTTTGGTATAGTTATACCGCTTCTGCCATTTTACGCTTTGAATTACGGTGCCAACTCCTCTCAAGTTGGTTTTTTGGTTTCTTCTTTTTCACTAATGCAATTCATTTTTAATCCGATCTGGGGGCGGATTTCCGATAGGGTTGGGCGAAGACCCGTGATTCTTTTAAGTGTATTCGGTTCCTTCCTCTCTTATTTGATTTTTGCATTTGCGAGATCGCTTGAGGTTCTTTTCGTATCAAGGATGCTTGCCGGGTTGATGGGAGCAAATATAGCAACTGCACAAGCGTATATCGCTGATATAACCCCGCCAGAGGAGAGGGCAAAAGGAATGGGAATAGTTGGAGCTGGTTTTGGCATCGGATTCATAGTTGGACCCCTGATCGGTGGGATTTTGAGCAAATTTGGGTACAATGTCCCTATTTTGTTCGCATCGGGGCTTTCGTTATTTAACTTTTTGCTCGCATATAAATTTCTCCCAGAACCACAAAGACATTCTCAAGCGGGAAATAAATTCAGCTATGGTGCAAGTGTATTGAAAATTATGTCCGATAAATTGCTTGTTTTTCTATACTTCACCTTCTTCGTCATAACTTTTGGTATTTCGCTTAATTATGTTGTTTTTCCGCTGTTCACAAAAGACACATTTTCGTTTGATGCGTCGCATAACGGGCTTTTGTTTGGTTATATCGGCGCCATGGGTGTTTTCACTCAGGGATTCCTTGTTGGTAAAATTGCGAAGAAATTTGAAGGAGAAAGGATTTTAATTTTCGGAACTTTACTTATGGGATTGGGTCTCCTTGGGATGGTTTTTTCATCAAGGTTTTATGAGTTTTTTATCTCAGTAACCTTCTTTACATTTGGAAGTGGAGTGACAACACCAACCGTTTTAAGTTTAATTTCAAAGCGCGCAAAAAGCGAGTTTCAAGGTCTAACCCTTGGTTTGGGTCAATCCCTTTCAAGTTTGGCAAGGGTTTTGGGACCATCAACCGGAGGATTTCTATACGGAAATCTTGGGCATAGGACACCTTTTATGCTCGGAGCTTTGAGTATGGGGTTGAGCTTTTTGCTTGCGATGAGCGTTTATAACAGGGTAAATTCAAAAGGTGAAAATAAAACGGGATAGAAAATGAGTTTAGTTGTATTTTTATTGCTTCTTTTGGTCTTTGCTTATGTTTTAATCGTGAATTATATCGGACCTATGAGTATTTTGAAGCCGAAGCAGAAAAATTTTTTGATTGATGGCAAAGTTGTCACATCGCCTAAGGAACTGGGGCTTGAATATGAAGATGTTCAGATAAAATCGTTTGATGGAGTTGATTTAAAAGGATGGCTCGTTAAGTCAATCGGTGACCCGGTCGGTAATGTGATTTACATTCATGGGACATATACGAACAAAGCTTTTGGGTTGAAGAGGGCAAAATTTTTAAGTGAAAACGGCTACAATGTTTTGTTGATTGACCTGCGCTATCATGGTGAAAGTGGCGGGAGGTTTTGCACATATGGATATTTTGAAAAGTTTGATTTGTCCGAGTGGATAAGTTTTATGTTAAAACGGTATCCGGAACTTCCCATTTCACTTTTTGGGATTTCGCTTGGTGGAGCTGTTGCAATTCAAACCGCTGGAATAGATAATCGTGTCTGCGCCGTTATAGCGGAAGGTAGTTTCTCAAGCTTTCGCGATTTGATCTATGAGTATCAAAAATCAAAATTTAAATTCGCTTCAAAATTTTTGACCGGAAAAATCCTTGAAAATTGCGAGAGAATCTCGGGGTTGAAGGTTGATGAGATTTCACCGCTTGATTATGTTCGGAAAATCTCCTGTCCTGTGCTTTACATCCATGGTAAAAACGACAGCACAGTTAAACCGTGGCACTCGGAGGTTCTTTACAGATATACGGCAAAAGGTGAGCTTTTCCTGGTTGATGGCGCAGGTCATGTGAATTCATTGGATGTGCTTGGGGATGTTTATAAGGAGAAAATCATTTCCTTTTTAAAATCGTCTTGTTCAAAAACAAAATAGGTAATTTTATGAAGGTTGCAATTGTAATGGGTAGCGCAAGCGATGATGAAATAATGAAAAATTGCGAGCGTTACCTGCAGTATTTCGGCGTTGAATATGAGAAAATGGTTTTATCTGCGCATAGGAATCCGATTGAGACGATTGAGTTCGCAAGAAATGCTGAGGAAAGGGGTTTTAAGGTTATAATTGCAGGTGCTGGTATGGCTGCTCATTTGCCAGGGGTGATAGCTGCGAATACGACGCTACCAGTTATAGGTGTCCCAATTCCATCTTCGGAGTTAAATGGGGTTGACTCTCTTTATTCAATTGTTCAAATGCCACCGGGCATCCCCGTTGCGACTGTTGCTATTGGAAAAGCAGGCGCTGTGAATGCAGCTGTTCTCGCTGTTCAAATGCTCGCTTTGCAGGATGAGAATCTGAAAAAGAAACTTGAAGAGTTTAGGTCAAAGGGTTCAAAATTATGAAATATGGAATCGTTGGACATTTATGTCTTGATGTAATTCATCTACCAGATGGAAGTGAGGTTCAAAGTTATGGCGGGATATTTTTTTCTTTGGCTTCGCTTGCTAACATTGTTGATGATGACGATTTGATATATCCCGTCTTTGGCGTTGGTGAAGTTGATTATGATGAGTTCATTGAAAGAGTGAGATATTACCGGAATGTATTCGTTGATGGGATTTTTAAGTTTCCGGGGCTTACAAATCGTGTTCACCTTTTTTATCAGGATAGGAAAGAAAGAACGGAATGTTCTGTTCATATAGCGAAGCCGATTGGGTTTGATAAGATTAGATATTTGATAGATGTAGGTGTGGATGGGATTTTTATAAATATGATTTCTGGGTTTGATGTTGAACTTGGAACATTGAAAAAGTTGAGGGAAAATTACAGGTGTTATATTCATTTTGATGTTCACAGTATGACGCTTGGGGTTGATGAAAAGAATATCAGATATAGGGTGAGGTTGCGAGATTGGAGGGAATGGTTTGAAAATGTTGACACTGTGCAGATGAATGAGTTTGAATCAAAATCAATTGGGGAACCGGGATGGAGTGATGATGAGCTTGCCGAGGAGGTTTTGAAGCTTGGGGTTAAAGCGATGGTCATAACAAGGGCGAATCTTGGCGCAACGGTTTATTATTTTGATAATGGTCCAAAAAGAGCTGATTTAAAGGCGTACGATGTTGAAGTTGTTGACCCAACCGGTTGCGGTGATGTTTTCGGTTCAGCATTTTTTTATAAATTTTCAAAGACGAAAAATCCAATAGCATCAACTGATTTTGCAAATTTCGTCGCCGGATTAAATGCGACGATACCCGGGTCAACGCAGATAGATAAACTCAAAGAGCTTGTTAAAAGATGAGAGTTTTGATAACAGGATGTCACGGGTTGCTTGGGCAAAAGGTTTTAAAAGTTTTTTTGAAGAGCACATCAGCTGAGATTTTGGCAACCGCTAAAGAGCCAAAGACATTTCTTGACCTTAAGGGTTTTGATTACACTATGCTTGATATAACGAATAGAAGCGATGTTAAAAATCTTGTCGTTTATTTTAATCCCGATGTAATAGTTAATACAGCAGCTTATACAAATGTTGATGGTTGCGAGTTAAATCGTGAGCTTGCTTGGCGTGTCAATGTTGAAGGGGTGCGAAATCTCGTGCACTCTGCCCGTAGGGTTGACGCAAAATTAATACACATCTCAACGGATTATATTTTTGATGGCAAAAACGGTCCTTATGACGAGAATGCGATTCCAAATCCAATAAATTATTATGGGAGAACCAAGCTTGCGAGTGAGAATGAGATAAAGATTGGAGGTATTAGGTTTGCAATTTTAAGAACGAATGTCCTTTATGGCGTTGGAAAGAATGTCAAGAGTAACTTTGCCCTTTGGCTTTATAACAAACTTTCGTCGGGTGAAAAAATTAAGGTGGTCACCGATCAGATTGGTAACCCAACTTATGTTGATGACCTAGCTTTTGCAATTTTAAAAGTTGTTGAGTTTGATAAAGAGGGGATTTATAATGTTGGAGGCAGGGATTTTGTAAGCAGGTATGATTTTGCGCTTAAGCTTGCTGAAATTTTCAGTTTTGATCACGAACTTATAATTCCAGTGAAGACATCTGAGTTGAATCAGGTAGCGCCCAGACCTTTAAAGTCGGGTTTGATAACTTTGAAAGCAGAGGCGGAACTTGGTCTTAAACCCTATGGCGTTGAAGATGGGATTCGTCAGTTTAAGTTTGAACTTGATGTTTGAGTTTGTTTTCAATTTTTGGTAAAATTAAAAAGAATGCTTGAATGAATAAAAATTTGCAGGAGATAATCAAACTTTATTCGGTTGGCTCTTCGCAAGAGTTGCAGAGTTTTCTTGATTCATTATCTAAGCCGACTCTAATGTCAACATTGATAGATTTTTTGACAATTTACTTCAATGATAAAAATTCGTCAAAACTGAGAGAATTAGCGACACTTTATATTGCTGGTTATGAACCGATGGAAGAAAAACTTGGATATAACGGTTACAAACTAACCGTTGGAGCCCAAGTTTATTGTGAAGTTAAGCCGGCTAATACCAATAGCACTAAGCGTAAATTGAACGGCGGAGGAAGTTTCAATGATTACACATTTGAGAGGTTTGAAAAGGATAGGAATCAAAATTTAAACATACTGGTAAGTGGATTTGTGAATGGAAAGTTGGTTTACATACTTGAGTTTCCGTTTAGCTGCATCTGTGATAGGATTGAAAGACAGTTAAAAAGAAAATTTCCGAAAGGCGAAAGAAAACCGGGAGAATATTTGCGTTCGGCTTCATTTACATTTAATGATTACAAAAATTGCGCTGATTTAAAGGTTATATACCGAAGCGATGCTTTGGGGAGGTTCAGCAAGTATATCAATAGTAGATTTTTATCTTTTTTAAAAAGTAGGGAGATTTGACATGCTTCCGATTGAAAATTTCCTGAATAAGGTGATCAATGGTGATGTCCTTGAGGTTCTTGTTCAAATTCCATCGGATAGCGTTGATCTTGGGATAACTTCGCCACCTTACAACAAAAAAGAACGATACGGCGGTTGGCTCGTTGATAAAGTCGTTTACAAAGGAGTAAGAGATGTTTTGCCTGAGAAAGATTATCAAAAATGGCAGGTTGATGTTTTAAATGAGTTGTTTAGAGTTATAAAACCCGGTGGTTCTTTCTTTTATAATCACAAAGTTAGATATGAAGATGGGAAGATGGTTCATCCGATTGAGTGGATTACAAAGACGAAGTGGACGCTTTGGCAAGAAATAATTTGGAATAGGAAGATAGCGGGAAATATAAGGGGCTGGAGATTTTGGCAAGTTGATGAGAGAGTTTATTGGTTGGTTAAGGGTAAGCCAGAGGAGTTAAAACCAGAACATGCAAAATTTACATCAGTTTGGGAAATAAGACCTGAACCAGGGCATAAAGAACATCCAGCGGTCTTTCCGATTGAATTACCGACGAGAATCATTTACTCAATTTTGGATAGAAAGGGAATAGTTATTGATCCGTTTTGTGGGACTGGGACAACGCTTGTTGCAGCGAAAATTTTGGGACACGATTATATTGGCATAGATATTTCAAAAGATTATGTAGATTACACTCTAAAACGGCTTGATCAAGCTGAGAAAGAGAGAAACAGGGTTTTGAAAGAGATTTCATTGCATGCGGTTGAGTTGACATTTGAGGAGAGGAAAGAGATGGGTTTATGGGATAAAAAATTAAAAAAATAAATTTTTTCACAAGGAATGCTTGACCTTAAATTTATAAAGGAAAATCCCGAGGTTGTTAAAAATGCTATCAGGTTGAAGGGAGAAAAGGACACTGTTGATGAGATTTTGAAACTTGATGAAAGAAGGCGTGAGTTGATCAAAAAGGGCGACGCTTTGAAGGCGAGGCGAAATGATGTAACGGAGGAAATAGCAAACCTGAAAAAACAAGGCAAGGATGCAACTGATTTGATTGAGGAAATGAGAAAGGTCTCGGATGAAATTAAATCCATTGATGCTGAACTTAAAAAGGTTGAAACTGAGCTTGAAAACCTTTTACTTTGGTTGCCAAACATACCGCATAGTTCAGTCCCGATTGGGAAAGATGCAAGTGATAATGTTGTTGTTAGGATATGGGGGGAAATTCCGGAGTTTGATTTTGAGATAAAGGACCATTTAACGCTTGGGAAAAAACTTGGAATAATTGATTTTGAACGTGGGGCGAAGTTGACAGGTAGCGGTTTTCCCCTTTACATTGGAAAAGGAGCGACACTTGAAAGGGCATTGATAAATTTTATGCTTGACCTTCACATTCAAAAGCATGGTTATATAGAAGTTTTTCCACCGTTCCTCGTGAATGAAGCTTCAATGCGTGGCACTGGGCAAATCCCGAAGCTTAAAGATGATATGTATTATTGTCCCGAGGATGACCTTTATTTGATACCGACCGCGGAAGTTCCCGTCACCAACATCCACCGCGACGAAATCCTTGATATAAGCGAGCTTCCGAAAAAATATGTCGCTTATTCGGCTTGTTTCAGGAGAGAAGCCGGCTCGTGGGGAAGGGAAACGAAGGGCTTTTTGAGAGTTCATCAATTTAACAAGGTTGAACTTGTTAAGTTTACAACCCCGGAAACATCTTACGATGAGCTTGAATCTCTCGTCAAAGACGCTGAGGAAGTTCTTCAACTTCTTAACATTCCCTATAGGGTTGTTTTGCTTTGCACCGGGGATATGAGTTTCGCATCGGCTAAAACATATGACATTGAGGTTTGGTCTCCAGCGGAAAAGAAATGGCTTGAAGCTTCAAGTTGTAGCAATTTTGAGGATTTCCAAGCAAGGAGGATGAATGTTAGATTTAGGCGTGATAAGAAGTCAAAGCCGGAGTTCGTTCATACGCTTAATGGCTCGGGACTTGCAACTTCAAGATTGATGGTTGCGCTTCTTGAAAATTATCAAACCCCGGAGGGGAAAGTTATCGTTCCAAAAGTTCTTCATAAGTATACTGGTTTTACAATAATTGAGTGAAAACAAAAAAAATTGGATCAAAGTATGAAAAAGAACATCGCATTGATTTTGTTTGTGTTTTTGGTTTCAGGGTGCGCATTTTTGAAAAATATCGGGCTCGTTGAAAAGAAAGAATATGTCGCTAAAGTTGGAAGTGAAATTATAACGCTTGACGAGTTTGAGAAATCCTTTGCGAGAAACAACGGTGGGGTTTCAAAAGCGAAGGAAAAGTCAATTGATGACAGGAAAAATTACCTTGACCTTTTGATAAGATTTAAACTTAAAGTCCTTGATGCCAAAGCTCAAAAATTGGATCGTGACCCAAGAGTTCAAAGTGAGGTGAAGGATTATTACACTACACTTGCGCTATCGTATTTGACGAAAAGGGAAGTTGTTGACCCTGGATTAAAACAACTTTATGAGAGGAGGAAAGAAGAAATAAGGGCAAGGCATATACTTATTCAAATTAATGGCACAGATACTCTCTCTGCATACAAGCGAGCGAAGGAGGCGATTGAGAAACTCAACGCTGGAGTTCCTTGGGATTCCGTTGCGCTTGATTATTCTGACGATCCATCTGTGATTTTTAATCGTGGTGACTTGTATTATTTTACAGCTGGAGCTATGGTCCCAGAGTTTGAGGATGCTTGTTATTCAATGAAACCAGGGGAAAGAACACAAGAACCTGTAAGAAGCAAGTTCGGGTACCATGTCATAGAAGTCCTGGAGAGAAGACCAAGGGTTGAAATGATTCGCATAAGCCATATTGGACGGAAGATTGAGAGAAATGCAACCCCTGAGGATACGTTTAGGCTTTACAATGAGATGAAAGCGGTTCTTGATAGTTTAAGAAATGGTTTTGACTTCGGCGAACTTTCAAAGAGACATTCGGATGATAAATTTTCCGTTCAACGAAATGGGGATGCCGGGTACTATTCAAGAGGTCAAGCATACAGGGAAATTGATCAATTTATGTTCAATGCAAAGGTTGGTGATATAAGCGATATCATAAGGACAAGGTGGGGATATCACATAGTTAAGGTGACGGAAATTGTGCCAGTTAAACCGTTTGATGAGATCATTGATGATTTGAACAAGTTATACCAGTCATATCGTCTTGAGTACGATTTCAAAAGGTATGTTGAGCGTTTGAAAAGAGAGTATAATTTCAAGTTGAATGAGCAAACATTTGAACTTTTCTTGTCAAAAGCGGATACATCAAAGACGACTTCTCATGAAAACTGGGACAGCGTTTATACAAGCGATGACCGAAGAAAAGTTTTATTTGAGTTTGCCGATGTTAAAATAACGCTTGACTCCGCGATAAAAATAATTAAGAGAAGCGCTGAGTTTTCCGGGAAAAAGTTTGACCGTGCTTCTATGCGTTCCGTTCTTGATAGAATAGTTGAGATGAAACTGACTGAGTATAGAGCGAAAAACATTGAAAAGATTTATCCCGAGTTTAAGAATGAACTTAAAGAGTTCGTTGATGGTGTTTTGCTTTATTATGTTGAACAAAAAATGGTTTGGGATAGGATTGACTTGAACGAGGAGAAGTTGAAGAGCTACTATGAAAAGAACAAGGAAAATTATAGATTCCCAGATAGGGTCAGGTTTAGTGAGATATGGGTTAAGAGCGAATCGCTTGCTAAGGACATTTACTCACAAATTTTGAAAGGGGTTGATTTTGATTCGCTTGCTGAAAAGTATACCGAGAGACCCGGGATGAGGGAGAAGAAAGGTGATTGGGGGCTTGTCTCGGCAAGTGAGAATGAAATCGCATGGATGGCTTGGAATATGAAAGTGAAAGATGTATCTGAGCCGGTGAGGTTTCAAGGCGGGTTTTCAATCATAAAAGTTACGGGTAAGGAACCAAGCCGAGTGAAAACATTTGAAGAGGCGTTTAGTGAAGTAGCAAGCGCAGTTCAGGAGCAAGAGTTAAAGCGACTTGAAAATGAATGGGTTGAGTCGCTGAAAAAGAAATATAAGGTAGTCATAAATGAAAAAGCACTTGAAAAAGCTTTTAATCGTTAGTTTGCTCGCTATGGTTTTTGGATGCTCAAAAAAGACCGGAAACAAAGATTACATTGCAAGGGTTGATGGTGAATATCTTTTAAAACGGGATGTCGCTGGGCTTGATTCAAACTTTGTGAGAAGTTACATTGATAAATGGGTTATCAACAATTTGATTTATATGGAAGCACTTGAGAGAGGTTATGATAAAAAAGATGACAAGATTGAGCGAATGGTAAATGAGTTCAGGAAATCCCTTATCGTTAACAGATTCGTACAGGATGAGATAGCGAAAAAGGCGGGTGATTTATCCGACGATGAGATAAAAGAATTTTATCAAAAACATAAAGATGAATTCATACTTGATAGACCTTTTGTAAAAATTGGCTATGTTAAGTTGAACTCAAGGGCAGATGCGAGCATTTTAAGAGGTAGAATTGCGCGGGCGAAAAGTTTTAAAGATGCGATTTCTGGTTTGATTTCGGAATCAAGCGTTCTTGAAATTGTTGAGTCAAGATATTTTGATCAATTTAGCGTTCCATCGCCGGAGATTTGGAAAGTCGCTTGGAATCTCAGCCCTGGGGAGATTTCCTTTCCGGTGAGGTCAGGTGAAAGCTATTTTTTGATTTATCTTTACGATAAGATAGAGCCAGGGAAAAGCGCTGATTTTGAAATCGTGGCTGAAGATGTCAAGCATAGAGCTATAGTTGAGAAGCAAAATCGTTTGCTTGACAGTTTGATTTCAAATTTGAGAAAAAAATACAATTATGAGGTGAAATGGTGAGGGTGAAGGTTTTAATTTTGTTATTTTGTGCTTTTACGGCATTTGCACAGCAAAGAACACTTGATAGGATAGTCGCAATCGTCGGGAACGAAATAATACTTGAGTCGGATTTGAATTATCAAACATACATCTTCGCAATTCAAAATAACCTCAGACCGGATGATCCAAATTTGAAAAAGTATGTTTTGGAGGAGATGATAAATGAAAAACTTGTTTTGACGAAGGCGATAGAAGATACAATTGTTGTCTCTGATGATGAAATTTTGAGGCAAATTGATGCACAAATTCAAATGCTCGTCCGTCAGTACGGCTCGGAACAAAGAATTGAGGAGATTTACGGGATGCCGATAGGGAGGATAAAGCGTGAGTTAAGAGAAGATGTTAAGAAGAGGTTGATGATAGAAAAGATGAAACAGCAAAAATTTGGTATGATGACTGTTTCTGGATATGAGGTGGAGGAGTTTTATAGGGCTTATAAAGATAGTTTGCCTGAAGTTCCGGAGATGCTTGAGCTTTACCATATCATGTTGATTCCGAAGCCAACGGATTCCGTTGAGCAATCGGTTTATAAAAAGGCGTTGGCGATTCTTGACAGTATTAAGTCGGGTGGGGATTTCGCGTATTTTGCTCGGGTATATTCCGAGGATAGGGCAACCGCAAGGGATGGTGGTGATTTGGGTTGGGTTAGGCGTGGAATGTTTGTAAAAGAGTTTGAAGAGGCGGTTTTTAGATTGCAAGAAGGTCAGGTTTCGGATGTCGTTAGAACACCTTTCGGCTATCACATAATTCAATTGCTTGAAAGAAGGGGTGAGCAGGTACATCCAAGACATATCCTTTTCAAAGTCCCTTTGACGGAGGAAAGTGATAAAGCAGTGCTTTCAAAGCTTGAGGAAATAAGGTATCAAATTATAACCGGGCGTGCGAAGTTTGAAGATATGGCGAGGAAATTTAGCGAAGATGAAGCAACAAAATTGCAAGGCGGTTATCTTGGCGCTGTGCCGGTTGATGAACTTGACCCGGAGCTTAAAAATGCCGTTCAATCGCTTGGTGAAGGTGAAATCTCAAGCCCGATTAAAATGAGTTATGGAAACTCATACGCCTATCATATCGTCCTTCTGAAAAGAAGAATACCAGCTCATAGGATGAACTTAAAGGACGACTACATGCGGATTTATCAGTATGCTTTGATTGAAAAGCAAAATAGAGAATACCAAAAGTGGCTTGAACAGTTGAAGAAAGAAGTTTATGTTTATGTTGCTGAGGATTATCGCTGAAAAGTCAAAATAAAAAATTTGAGGGTAGAGATATGCGTTTAAAAATTTTAAGCTTTTTGCTTTTCTTCCTTGTCGTTGAGGTTTTTTCGCAAGTTAAACCCGGGAAGATTAATTTCATTGAGTATGACCTGCCTAACGGTTTGCATGTCATACTACACGAGGACCATTCAACCCCGATAGTTGCTGTTGATATTTGGTATCATGTTGGCTCAAAAAATGAAGACCCGGAAAGGACAGGGTTTGCACATCTTTTTGAGCATATGATGTTTCAGGGCTCCGCAAATGTTAAAAAAGCCGAACATATGGCTTACATTCAGAAAGCGGGTGGTACTTTTAACGGTTCAACCAATTGGGATAGAACAAATTATTTTCAAGTTGTCCCATCAAATCAACTTGAGCTTGTCCTGTGGCTTGAATCCGACAGGATGATGAGCTTAAATGTCAATCAGGAAAACCTTGACAATCAGCGTGAGGTTGTTAAGGAGGAGAGACGATGGAGGGTTGACAATCGTCCCTATGGAACGCAATGGGAGGAGACATTCAAACGGCTTTTTAAGGTGCATCCGTATAGGTGGCCTGTCATAGGTTATATGGAACATCTAAACGCTGCGAAACTTGAAGAGGTTAAAAAATTTTTTGATACTTATTATGTTCCGAACAATGCGGTTTTGGTGATCGCGGGTGATATTGATGTTGAAAAGACAAAAAATCTCGTGCAGAAATACTTCGGTGATATACCAAGGGGGAAGTATGAGATAAAAAGACCGAATGTTGTGGAACCACCTTTAACACAGCAAGTACGAGATACGATTTATGACAATGTTAGATTACCCGCTGTTTTCATCGCTTTTAGGATACCTAAAGATGGTGAAAGGGATTTTTATGCGCTTGATCTTCTTGCTAATGTGCTTGGTTCGGGTAGGAGTTCGCGACTTTATCAAAAACTTGTCTATGAGAAGAGGATAGCCCAAAATGTTAATGTTTATGCGATAGGCATGGAAGATGCTGGGGTATTCAAAATTGACGCTTACTGCTCAATCGGTCACAAGCCAGAAGAAGTTGAAAGAGAGATATGGAATGAAATTGAAAAAATTCATCGGGAGTTAATCACTGAAAAAGAGCTTCAAAAGGTTAAAAATCAAACCGAATCACAAACGCTCTCAAACTATCAAACTGTTTTATCAAAGGCGGATCAACTCGCTCATTACTATGTTATACACGGAAGCACTGACGAGATAAATCACGAGCTTGACAAAATTCTTTCCATCACCCGGGAGGAAATTCGTGATTCGGCGGTTAAGTATCTTAGACCTGAAAATTCGGTTGTGCTTTATTATCTTCCAAAGGAGCAAAAAACTTCAAAATAATTGGGCGAATATATGGGTCAGGAGATGGTCAAAACGGAGGCAAAGCGCTGGACTTATCAAGATTACCTTAAACTTCCAGATGAGAAAAGGTATGAAATAATTAACGGAGAGCTTTTTATGGTTCCAGCACCGAATTTGTTTCATCAGGATATATCAAGGAATCTTGAATACTTGATGTGGAATTATGTCAGGGAGAAAAACCTCGGCGTTGTTTATTATGCGCCTGTTGATGTCGTGTTAAGTGAGGAAAATGTTTTTCAGCCGGATATAGTTTTTGTTTCAAGGGATAATTTTGGGATTTTGAAGGAGAAGGCGATTTTCGGGGCGCCTGACCTCGTGGTTGAGATAATCTCGCCATCTTCAATTTATAACGATATGAATGTCAAGAAGGAAATTTATGAAAAGTTTGGGGTGAAGGAGTATTGGATTGTTGATCCGGCAAATAAAGCGATTCAAATTTTCACGCTTGAAGGTGGAAAGTTTAAACTTCACTTTTTTGGTTATGAAACGGGGAAAACCAGCTCAAAAATAATCCAGGGTTTTGAAGTTGAACTTGAGGAAATTTTCAAAAGCGTAATTTGAAAATAATGGGGAGTTGCGATGAAAAATCTAAAACTAACATTGGCTTTAATTATGAGCGTAATGGCGTTTAAGCCGATTGAAATTTATCCTCAGAGCGAAGGTAAGGTTGATTTTGTTGAATTCACGCTTGATAATGGACTTCATGTTATACTTCACGAGGATCATTCCACGCCGATAGTTGCTGTGAATATATGCTATCATGTCGGCTCAAAAAACGAAAAGGAAAATAAAACGGGATTCGCCCATTTGTTTGAACATTTGATGTTTGATGGTTCAATGAATGTGAAGAGGGGTGAATTTGATAAGTACATAACGCAGGCGGGAGGTTATGATAATGCTTACACGACGGAGGATAAGACGAATTATTACGAGGTTTTGCCTTCAAACTATCTTGAACTTGCGCTTTGGCTTGAATCTGACAGGATGCTTGGCTTCTCAATTCAGGAGATAAGTTTGAAAACACAAAGGGAAGTTGTTAAGGAGGAAAGGCGTTGGCGATATGAGAATAGACCTTATGGTTCAGCTTGGATTAAAATTTCGGAGAAAAGCTATAAAAAGCATCCGTATAGATGGCCTGTGATTGGCTATCAAGAACATCTTGATAATGCAAGTATGGATGATGTCCGTGAGTTTTACGAGACATTTTATGTCCCAAACAATGCCGTTCTTGTCATAGCTGGGGATATTGATATTGAAAGGACAAAGGAACTTGTTCAAAAGTATTTCGGGGAGATCAAAAAAGGACCCGAACAAATTCCGCGACCATCTCCTTTTGATGAACCAATTGATGGCGAAGTCAGGGAAGTCGTTGAAGATGTAAATGCACCTCTTCCAGCTGTATTTATGAGTTATAGAATTCCAGAGGAAGGGAATCCCGACTCATATGCTTTGGCACTTCTTTCAAATATACTTTCTGTCGGTGAAAGTTCAAGGTTGTATCAACGACTTGTTTACAGGGATAAAATTGCAAATGAGGTTGAGACATTCGCAGATGTCAGGGAACATCCCGGGTTGTTTTTGGTTTACGCTATTTCAAACCCTGGATTTAGTTCCGATACGCTTGAGAAGGTGATTGATGAGGAGATTGAAAAGATAAAAAATTATGGCGTTGATGAAAAAGAGCTTGAAAAGGCGAAGAACAAAATTGAGTCGGCGCTTGTCTCAGCGAGGCAAACTGTTCAAGGCAAGGCGGATTTGCTTGCGCATTATTACACATTTTTCAAAGATGCTGGTCTGATAAACACGGAAATAGCCAAGTATAGAAAAGTTACGGTTGAAGATATAAAGCGAGTTGCCCAAAAGTATTTAACTTCAAATAACAGGGTGATTTTGCATTATCTACCAAAAGCAAATTAAATTTAGTCAACAAATTTTGGAGGAAAAGTTATGTTGAAAAAAATAGGGATGCTTTTCATGGTGATACTTTTATCAACGGTTTCAAACTCACAGGAGAAAATTGACAGAACTAAACCACCTAAACCAGGTCCTGAAAGCAAGGTTAAATTTCCGTCATATTATGAGAAAACGCTTCCGAACGGACTTAAAGTCATCGTGATTGAAAATCATGAACAGCCGATTGTTTATGTTAGTTTTGTTGTTAAAAGTGGCTCAACTTATGATGGTGAATTACCCGGTCTTGCAAGTGTGACCGCGGAGCTTTTGACAAAGGGTACGAAGACAAGGAGTGCAACACAGATAGCGGAGGAGATTGATTTCGTCGGTGGTTCTTTGAACGCAACAGCTAGCTGGGATGCTACAAATGTCAGCGTCCTTGTTTTGAAGAAATATCTTGGTGTTGGGGTTGACATACTTCAAGATGTCGTTCTGAATCCGACATTTCCTGAGGAGGAGATTGAAAGGGTTAGAACACAGCGCCTTGCGTCAATAAAACAATCAAAGGCGGAAGCGGGCTATCTTGCTGGTGTGAGGTTTTCAAAAGAATTGTTCGCTGGGCACCCGTATGCAAATGAAAGTGGCGGGAACGAGGAATCAATCCAAAAGATGAAAAGGGATGACCTTGTTAAGTTTTATCAAACGCATTTCATACCGAACAATTCGTTTATCATTTTTGCTGGGGACATAACTCCTTCCGAAGCATTGCCACTTGTTGAAAAATACTTCGGAGGATGGAAGAAGGGAAAAAATCCGCACAAGGAATTCCAAACGGTTAAAGATGTGAATCAAACGAAAGTTGTCATAGTTGATAAGCCGGGGGCGGTTCAGTCAGCGATAAGGATCGGTCATCTTGGGATTGACAGGAAGAACAAGGACTATGTCAAGGTTTATACGCTTAACACTTTATTAGGGGGATATTTCAATTCAAGGATAAATATGAATTTGAGGGAGACGCACGGATATACATACGGGGCTAGTAGCTTTTTTGACGCGCGGATTTACCCTGGACCTTTCATCGTCTCAGCGGATGTCAGAAATGAGGTGACGGATTCATCAATCGCTGAGGTAATCAAGGAGCTAAAGAGGATAATTGACGAGCCAGTTCCAGAGGATGAATTGAAGATGGCGAAGGATTACATCGTCGGTTCGTTCCCGTTGCAAATTGAAACCCCAGCACAGGTGGCTTCAAGAGTTATGACGATTGAAATATACGGTTTGCCCAAGGATTTTTATGACAGGTTTAGGGAAGAGGTAAAAAAGATAACCGCAAAGGATATACAGGAGACGGCGAGGAAATATCTACATCCGGATAAACTTTTGATCGTTGTTTCTGGGAATTCAAAGCAGATAAAGCCAGTTCTTGAGAAATTCGGTCCAGTTGTTGTTTATGACGCCGACGGAAACAAAATTGAATGAAAAACATATTTGGAGAGAATTTAAGTGCGAAATAAAAGCGATGTTGAGATCGTTCAGGAATTAAATTTGGCATATAAAAAAATCAAATCCGAAATCGCCAAGGTTATTGTCGGGCAGGATAAGATAATTGAGGAATTGTTGGTGGCTCTTTTTGCTCGTGGACATTGTCTTTTGGTTGGCGTTCCCGGGCTTGCGAAAACATTGCTTATAAAAACGCTCGCCCAAGTTCTTGATTTGAAGTTCAGCAGAATACAATTTACGCCCGATTTAATGCCAAGCGATATAACGGGGACTGAGGTGATTGAGGAAAACATAACTACCGGTGAAAAATTTTTTAAATTTGTCAAAGGACCAATTTTTGCAAACATTGTCCTTGCTGATGAGATAAATAGAACTCCTCCAAAGACGCAATCCGCTTTGCTTGAGGCGATGCAAGAGTATCGCGTTACTGCTGGAGGGCAGACATACGAGCTTGAGCAACCTTTTTTCGTCCTTGCGACGCAAAATCCAATAGAGATGGAAGGAACTTATCCCCTGCCAGAAGCTCAACTTGATAGATTTATGTTCAACATCTGGATTGATTATCCATCTTTTGATGAAGAGGTTGAGATAGTCAGGAAGACGACGAGTTCGTATCAACCGGAGCTTGAGAAGGTTTTGAAGCGTGATGAAATACTTGAATTGCAAGACCTTGTGCGAAAAGTTCCAGTGGCTGACAATGTAATTGAATATGCTGTAAAGCTTGTTTCTCTGACGCGACCAAATCTTAATGGTGCGCCTGACTTTATAAAGCGATGGATAAGTTGGGGAGCAGGTCCAAGGGCTTCACAATACTTGATACTTGGCGCAAAAGCACGGGCAATTCTTGAGGGAAGATACACACCGACAATTGATGATGTGAGGGCTGTTGCCTTGCCGGTTTTAAGACACCGACTTGTCACGAACTTCAATGCAGAAGCGGATGGCGTTTCAACCCCAGAAATAATTGAAAAACTTTTAAAAATAATTTGAGGCAAAAATGAGCGAAAATTTCCAACCAAGCCAAGAACCGAGCTTTTCCGAGGAAGTTAAACCGATGCCTTTAATTGACAAAATCTCCGGGATTTTCCTCTCGCCCGCTGAAGTTTATGAAAACCTTGTCAAGTCAAAACCAAGGACAATTGATTGGCTTGTCCCACTTGCTGTTATGATCGCTGTTGTAATCGCTTCAACTTTGTTGAAATTTGGAAATGAAAGCATAAGGAATTCTTTAATTTCATTTCAAGAGCAAAGGTTTGAACAGCTTGTTGAAGAGGGCAAAATGACTGAGGAACAAGCTGAAATTGCTCGCGAGAGGTTGAGCTCGTTCGGAGGTGCGCAAAAAATTTTTAGCGTTGTCGGAGCTTTGATTGGTATTCCGATAGTTTTTTTGATCGTTTCGCTTGTTTATTTCTTGCTTGGACGTTTGTTCTTTAAAGTAGATGTTGATTTTATGAGCGTTTTTTCAATTTATTCCCTTTCAAGTTTTATTGGGACAGTTGGGGTTATAGTTGCGACTCTTCTTTCTTTTCTAACTGGTTCATTTTTTGCAAGTGCAAGCCCATCAATTTTTATGGAGCCGTCTACGAGCAAGTTATATCAACTTGCTACAAAGTTTGAGCTCTTTTCAATCTGGCAATATGCTGTTTTTGCGATTGGCTTGGCGAAAGCTTTTAACAGAAGTTATTCATCAACTTTTGCACTTGTTTTCGGAGTTTGGTTGATTTGGATAATACTGAGTTTGTTCGTTCCATTTTTGGGATAATTAAAATTTTTATCTATGCTTCTAACTCTGTTCGTTTTGTTTCTTGGTTTTTGCAGGGCTGAATCCCCCGACTCAAATAATGTCGCCATCAAACAAGCCAAGGTAAACAAGCTAAAACTTGGCATCGTAACTGCTGGAACGCTTGGATTCGGTGTGGTGACATATGATTATTTCAATCAGGTTTGGTGGAAGCCGACGAGGGTTAAAAAATTTGTCTGGCGTGACGATTGGAACGATGTTTTAAAAGCTGATAAAACGGGGCATTTTTATTTTTCATATGTTTTATCCGATGTTTATAAAAATCTTTTCAAGTGGGTTGGTTTTAGTAGTAAGACATCTGCTTTCCTTGGCGCTGGGATAAGCGTGGTTTACGAAGTTGGTGTTGTTGAACTTACCGATGGATTCACAACTCAATGGGGTTTTAGCCCAAGCGATGCTATATCCGATGTGTTTGGCGCTTTCTTTCCAGTTGCACAGGAATATATCCCAGCGCTGAAAATTTTTTCATTTAAATGGAGCTATACTCCATCGGGTTATACTTGGTTGGATTATTTTCGCTTTGGAAGTTTGAAAGACGCGCTTTATAAAAAGCAGTTTCACACCGATTATTCAGGGATGACTTTCTGGGCGAGCGTTGACTTTCAAGAATTGTTGCCGGAAAAATTTGAAAAGTTCATACCCGATTTTTTAAACATCGCTGTTGGTTATAGCGTTAAAGAGATAAATTACGCAGGCAGGGGTTATTCGGAGATTTTCATTGGAATTGATTATAATTTCTTGAAGATTGACACAGGGTCTGAATTTTTCAACAAGGTTTTGAGGGCTTTGAATTACATACATTTCCCAGCGCCGACTTTAAGGATAAAGCCGAAGGTTAAGTTTTACTACCTTTATTTTTAAAACCGCCTGCGATTTTACATCCAAGAGGGGCTTTGAAAATTTTTTGCTTCTTCTTATCTTAAACAAAAAAATTCCGTGAAATTTATTTGCGCCATCGCTATGATATTACAATTTTCCGTGTTCAATTGGACTGGTAGAAAATCCCCCGAACTTAACGGTGGGATCGGTTGGATAAATTCAAAACCGTTGAAAATTAGCGAACTTAGGGGTAAAGTTGTCTTAATAGATTTCTTTGAATATACCTGCGTCAATTGTCTTCGGACTCTGCCATATTTAAAAGAGTGGCACAAAAGATATAAAGATGCTGGGCTTGTGATAATTGGAGTTCACACCCCGGAGTTTGATTTTTCAGCTGAGTTTGAAAATGTGAAAAGGGCTGTTGAGGAACTCGGGATTGAATATCCGGTTGTTGTTGACAGCAAGTATGAGATATGGAACGCCTTTAAAAATCAATTCTGGCCAAGGAAGTTTCTCGTTGATAAGGATGGCATAATAAGATACGATCATATAGGTGAAGGTGCTTATGGAACAACGGAGGCAAAAATTCAGGAACTATTAAAGCAGATAAATTCAAAAGTTAATTTTCCCGAGATAATCCATTATCTTCGTGACGAAGATAAGCCGGGCGCTGTCTGTTATCCAAGGACACCGGAGATGTATGCTGGTTATCTTCGTGGTTACTTTACGCAGAAAATTAATCCCGAAGTTGAAACATTTTATAAAAGCGATGATGAGTATAGGGAGGCGCAGATTACTTTGAACGGGTGGTTCAAGGTTGAGGCGATGAGAACTGTTCATTTAAGGGACACTGAGAGTTTTAGCGACTATATCTCGTTTAAATTCAGAGGAACTGAAGTTAATGCTGTGTTTAATTCGGATGGTAGACCCTATGATGTAATGGTTACACTTGATGACAAACCTGTCCCGGAGGATATGAAGGGCTCTGATATTTTTTACGATTCCTCGGGGAGAAGTTTGGTGAGGGTAAACTCTGGAAGGATGTATAATCTCATCTCTGGAAGAAGATACGGGGTTTACACTTTAAAGCTTTATACGAGGTCCTCTTCGTTTTCGGTGTATTCGTTTACATTTGGCTCATGTGTGGTTAAAGAATAAAAAATTCAATGCGGGAAAAACTATGGGTGCGAACTTTTTTATTGAAAAGGTCAGGGCTGAGATAAAGAAGATTGAGAAGTTTATTGATTTAAATCCTGAATCTCCGCTGCTTGTTCGTTTGGCTTCGCTTTACCTTGAAGCTGGTGATGTTGATAAAGCGATATCCTTGTGTTCAAAAGCGGTTCAAATTTACCCCGACTATTCAACTGCTCATCTTGTAATGGCAAGGTGTTACATTGAACTTGGGGCTTACTCAAAGGCGCTTGCGGAGTTGAATCGTGTGGCTGAAATTTTACCGGATTCAAAGTTTGTGGTTGATTTGATATCAAAAATTTCCTTAAAGAGAAGTAAACAACCGAAAGCCACAAAAGTAACTTCTGAAAAAGTACAAGAAGAAATTAACTTGCCTGATATTTCCGAAGTTGATTTGGTGATATCAAATGAAATTGAAGGAACAAGCGATACAAAAGTTGGTGATTTTGAAGAGGATGTTTTTGAAGTCCCCTCGCTTGATGAGAAAAAAGAGAAAGTTGAAACGCAGGCGTCTTATCTTGAAGAGCTTATAAAGCAGATTGAAGCGGGAAAGTCAAAAGTTAGAAATGAGGTCAAACAAGAGGAAAGTGTTGAGGTTGAGAAAGAGTTAAGTTACGATGATATAAACATTGTGACCCCGGTTTTAGCGCAGATACTCGCAGGTCAAGGTGCGTATGAGGAAGCGATAAAAATTTACAAGAAGCTTATTGAACAGCGTCCGCAAGAGAAGGAGAAATATGAAGAGGAGATAAGAAAACTTGAAGAAAAGATGAGAAACGAAGACCATGCTTAAGCCAGTTAAATATCTTGGGCAACATTTCCTTAACGATAAAAATATAGCGAGGAAAATTGCGGAAGCGATAAATCCACAACCGGACGATGTCATAGTTGAGATCGGGGCGGGTGAGGGTTTTTTAACTGAGCAGTTCGTCGGAAAGGTGAGGAAAATTTTCGCAGTTGAAGTTGATAAAAGGGCGGTTGATTTTTTAAGGGTCAGATTTGAAGATAAGGTTGAGATTTTGCACCAGGACTTTTTAAAACTTGATTTCAAGATGTTTGAAAACTACGGTAAGATAAGATTGGTTGGGAACATCCCCTATAACATCACAAGTTCAATCATATTCAAAGCGATAGAGAACAGGAGATTGATTAAAGACCTCACCATAATGGTTCAACTTGAAGTCGCATTGCGGATTGTGGCTCAGCCAGGGGTTAAGGACTATAGCATACTTTCCGTTATGTGTCAGGCATATTCAAAGCCGGAGATTTTGTTCAGGGTATCAAGGAATGTGTTCTACCCGAGACCGAATGTGACATCTGCGGTGATACGGCTTGATTTTGAAAATGGCGAGAAGGCAAAGGGAATAATTGATAATTCTTTTTTCAAAAAGATCGTTAAAGTTGTCTTTAACAAGCGAAGGAAGATTTTGAAAAACACACTGAAGGAAATTTTTGATGATGAAACGCTTTCAAAACTTGAATTTGATTTGACGAAGCGACCCGAACAATTGAGCGTTGATGAGTTTATAGAACTCTCAAATTCTCTTTACAAGCTCACGGAGAAAATAAAGGTAAATGATTTATGAATTTCTATGCGAACCTGCGCAGTTTACACTTCGGGGACCTGGTTAATATCGCTTTTTACCTTTTTTTAATTTTTCTTGCCATTTTATTCTCGCATCAAATAAAACTTTGGTGGGTGATCGCTCTCTTTAATCTCCTCGTCATCTCCTTTATTTTTTTCGTCAGCAGATGGGATTCAATGGAGATTTTCTCAGTTAAAAGATTCGTTCGCGAATGGTATCTGATCCCGTTCATTTTGCTTACCTTCAAGGAGATTTATTTTTTTATCAACCTTTTGAACCTTCCTGACTACGATTGGGTTTTGATAAAAATTGATCAGATAATTTTCGGTGAACATCCAACTTATGTTTTGGAGAGGATTTCCCATCCCATCTTGACCGAGATCTTGCAGATAGCTTATTCAACTTTTTATTTCCTTCCGATAATCCTTGCGTATGATTTTTACAGGCGCGGTGATATATTGACATACAGATATATCGTCGCCACCGTTGTCTATGGATTTTATCTTTCTTACATCGGTTATCTTCTCGTCCCAGCCATAGGTCCTAGGTTCACACTTCATGATTTTTCAAATCTTGATGTTGAACTTCCGGGTTTATTTTTAACGAAGCCGTTGCGCTGGGTAATTAACACTGGAGAGTCAATCCCTCCAGGTGTTCCAAATCCAGAGGAGTTTGCGCAAAGGGATGCTTTCCCAAGCGGACATACTCAACTTACGCTTGTGGTGATGTATCTTTCGGCTGTTTTAAATTCAAGGACGAAGTATCTTTTGATTCCTGTTGGAGTTTTGCTGATTTTTTCAACTGTTTATTTGAGATATCATTATGTCATTGATTTGATAGCTGGATTTTTATTCGCTGTCTTCACGCTTGCTACAGCGCCGTATCTTTTCAATCAATGTGAAACAAAAATCGGGCTGAGAGATGGAAAAAATTGAATTCAAGCCGTATGTTCCTGCTGAAACTAGGTTAAAAGAAATGACTTTCAGGTCTTTGTTTCTCGGTGTTGTGATGGCTGTCGTTCTTGGTTCCGCCAATACATATATCGGTTTGAAAGCGGGGATGACGATATCGGCTACATTTCCGGCTGCTGTTGTGGCGATGGCTGTTATGAGGGTATTTCGTGGTTCAATACTTGAAGAGAACATAGCAAGGACTACCGCATCGGTTGGAGAAGCTTTAGCTGCTGGGGCGATATTTACAATACCAGCGTTTATAATTTCGGGCGTATGGGATGATTTTAATTACTGGGAAAGCACGGTTATAATGCTCGTTGGAGGGGTGCTTGGTGTTTTATTCATCATCATTTTAAGGAAACCACTTGTCAACGATGCAACGCTTCCATATCCTGAGGCAGTTGCTTGCGCTGAGATGGTGAAAGCTGGGCAAAAGGGTGAAACAGGTGCGAAATATGTTTTCAGCATGATGGGAGTTTCGGCTTTGATTGAACTTTTTAAAAATAATCGCGGGATAAAATTATTTGAAGAGACATTGGGTGGTTTTTTTGAATTTGGAAGATATAAAATTCAGCTTTTCAGCGGTTCAAATCCACTCGGAAACCCGCATACATATACAGGTGGAATTTATCTTTCAACGCCTGTTGCTTCTCCGGCGTTGATCGGGGTTGGATATATAATTGGTCCAAGGTTATCGGCAGTTGCTTTTTCAGGTGGTGTTTTGGGTTGGTGGCTTTTCATTCCGCTTGTTATGTTTTTCAATAATGGGCTTGAAGCCCTTGTCAAGTCCGGAAGCGATTGGGAGACATTGACAAACGCGGTTTGGTATTATCAAGTCAGACCCATTGCAGTTGGTGCTATGATAGTTGGTGCTTTTCATACGCTTTGGGGGATGAGAAAACAACTTTTTCAAGGGATAGCAAAAGGATTAAAAGACGCAAAGTTGGTAAATACCGGAAGAGCGGTTTATTCACGGCTTGAAGATGATTTACCGTTGACATTAGTATTTGTTGCAATTTTTATTCTCGTCATACCTGTGGTTTTGATTTATTATTACTTTGCTAAAAATTTGTTAAGCGCTGTCGTTGCTGGAATTGTGATGACATTAACGGGGTTTTTATTTTCTGCTGTTGCTGGATATCTCGTTGGTGTTATGGGTGGTTCAAACAATCCTATTTCTGGTTTGACGCTTTCATCGCTTGTTATATCTGCCGTGTTGATGGTAGCTCTTGGAGTAAAGGGGACGAAGGGAGTTGAAGTTGTACTCGGTGTAGCAGCTGTTGTTTGCACAGCGCTTGGGATAGCTGGAGACATGCTCCAGGATTTAAAAGTTGGTCAAATTTTGGGAGGAACGCCAAGAAAAATGCAAATCGCTGAAATTATAGGCGTTTTATTTACTGCGCTTGTGCTTGTTTTCCCAATGTCAATACTTCACAAGGGAACTGAGGGAGGAATAGGCGGTAAGTATCTTCCAGCTCCACAAGCTGGGTTGATGAGCGTTATGTCAAAGGGAATTGTAAGTGGTGAAATTGCCTGGCCACTTGTGATCTTCGGTGGAGTTCTCGCTTTTGTTCTTATTCTTTTGAAATCGCCTTCCCCAACTCTTATAGCTGTTGGAATGTATCTTCCATTTGAAACGACATCGGCAATTTTTGTAGGTGGCTTGATAAAGTATGTAATTGATCAGATTGTGAAACGCAAAGGAATTTCAGAAGCGGATGCGATAAAGATAGAAAATCGCGGTATTTTGCTCGCCTCAGGTCTAGTGGCTGGGGAATCAATAACCGGCGTTCTTTTGGCTGGTCTTTATCTTTTGAATGTTCAATTGCCACATATCTCGGATAATCCGTTTCTTGGTTTGTTAATCTTTCCAATCGTTGCTGTTATACTGATTTTCGGTCCTTTGCGAGGAAAGTAATTTGCCTTTTAAAGTATCTTTTGTGTAATTTTTAAAAAAATCCCGGGTTACTAATGCGCTCGTTACTTGAGCTTAAACCATATATTTTGAAATACAAGAGGTTAATTTTCCTTGGAATTTTGGCTATACTTTTGAGTGAGTTCTTTTATGTCATCATCCCGATTTTAATTGGGCGAGCTGTTGATGACTTAAAGGCAGGGGTTACCTTTGAGAAACTCTCGCTTTTTGCGTCGCTCATTCTTGGTTCAACAATTTTAAGTGGGATTGCTTCTTTTTTCACGAGACAAACGATAATTGTGGCTTCAAGGAAAATTGAGTATGATATGCGCAATGATTTCTACCGCCATGTTCAGGGGCTACATTATCTGTATTTCCGAGATAAAAAGGTTGGCGATATAATGGCTTATGCTACGAATGATATTCCCGCAGTTAGAAATTTCCTTGGACCAGGGATAATGTATTCAATTGAAACGACCATTGAGTTCGTTGTGATACTTGCCATAATGTTTTCAATGAATTTAAAACTCACCTTGATAACTTTGATACCGCTACCGTTGATATCGTATCTCGTTTATAAAGTTGGAAAGATAGTTCATGAAAAGTATGAGGACATCCAGGAACATTTTGGAACGATAACGACGCTGGCTCAGGAAAACATCGCTGGGATTAGAGTTATAAAATCTTATGTGAGGGAGGACTATGAGATTGAGAAGTTTAGAAAGGTAAATTTTGAGTATTTCATCAAGAATATAAAACTTGCAAAGGTCCAATCGCTTACATATCCTTTGATGATTTTGATAACCGGGATTTCAATTATACTTGTCATTTGGTATGGAGGTTATCAGGTGATAAAAGGGACGATGACGCTTGGGCAATTGACATCGTTTTTGATCTATCTCGGATACCTTATTTGGCCGATGATAGCTTTTGGTTGGATTATCAACTTAACGCAGAGAGCAGCAGCTTCAATGGATAGGTTGCTTGAGGTGATGCGCGTTCAACCCCAGATAAAGGACACGGAAGAAACTGATTTCTCAATTAAGCAGATAAACGGGGAGATTGAATTCAAGGATGTGTGGTTTAAATATCCTGACTCTGAAAATTATGTTCTTAAGGGTGTGAGTTTTAAAGTTGAACAAGGGCAAACGGTTGGAATCGTCGGTTATACCGGAAGCGGAAAGACGACGCTTGTAAATTTAATACCACGCTTGTTTGACCCGGATAAGGGAGAGGTTTTAATAGATGGTGTAAATGTCAAAAAAATCCCGTTGAAAGTTTTAAGGGGAAGTATAGGATATGTCCAGCAGGATGTGTTTCTTTTCTCCGACACAGTTAAAAATAACATAACTTTTGGAGTTGATGGAGTTGACGAAGATAAAATTATTAGCGTCGCTAAAATTGCTCACATTTATGACGAGGTTATGGAGTTTCCCAATAAATTTGATACAATTGTCGGTGAAAGGGGGATAACATTATCAGGAGGGCAAAAGCAAAGGGTTGGGCTTGCAAGGGCTTTAATAAAGGAGCCGAAAATTTTAATACTTGATGATTCGTTCTCCTCTGTTGATGCGTATACCGAGGAGATGATTTTGAAAAATTTAAAAGAGTATAGAAAAGGTAGGACAACGATAATTATAAGCCATCGCATAACTGCTGTTAAAGATGCGGATTTCATAATTGTTCTTGACGATGGAGAGATTGTTGAAAGTGGCACGCATGATGAACTCATTGAGCTTGGTGGTATTTATGCTGAACTTTATCAAAAGCAAATTCTTGAAGAAGAACTTGAAAAGATGTAAAACAAAAATTAACATTTTTTATGCACGATTTCAGGGAAGATGAAGTTTTAGGCAAGGCGTACGATTCAAGGTTAATGAAACGGCTTTTGAAGTATGTCAAACCGTATTGGAGGCAAGTTGCGATCTCCGTCTTTCTTGTTATAGTCCTTGCGATTCTCAATCCCCTGCGACCTTACATAACTAAATTTGCAATAGATGATTATATTTTAAAGTCAAATTATGTTGGTCTTGCCAAGCTTTCCCTTTTGCTTTTTGGCTTGCTTTTGGTTCAGGGGGTTATACAATATCTTTTGAATTACACGACGGAATGGATCGGGCATAAAACGATTTTTGATTTAAGGATGGAGATTTTCTCTCACCTTCAACGGCTTGCTTTGAAATTTTTTGATAGAAACCCAACTGGGCGACTTGTCACAAGGGTTACAAATGATGTTGAATCTTTAAATGAGATGTATTCATCCGGGATAGTTCTCGTTTTCGGCGATATATTTACGATAATTGGGATTCTTTATTTCATGTTTAAGTTAAGTTTTGAGCTTTCGCTTGTGACATTGAGTGTTTTGCCTTTGCTTTTTTATGCGACATTTCTTTTCAGGAAGAAGGCAAGGGAAGCATATAGAGAGGTTAGAACTTTGATAGCGCGGATCAACGCTTTTCTTCAGGAACATTTCTCGGGGATAAGCGTCGTTCAGGTCTTCAACAGAGAAGAGGAGGAGTTTAGAAAATTTGATCAAATAAATTCAAAATATCGGGATGCGAACATAAAGTCAATTTTTTACTACGCGGTTTTCTTTCCAGTTGTTGAACTTATAAGTGCGATTGGAATTGCTTTGATAATTTGGTATGGTGGTGGCGAAGTCGTAAAAGGAACTGTGACGATAGGTGTTTTAATTTCCTTCATCCAATATACGGAGATGTTTTTCAGACCAGTTAGAGACCTTTCGGAGAAGTACAACATCTTTCAAACGGCTATGGCTTCAGCCGAGAGGATTTTTAAACTTCTTGACACAAAAATTTTCATAAAACAGCCAGAGAACCCAGTTAAGCTTGAGAAGGTAAGGGGTGAAATTGAGTTTAGGAATGTGTGGTTCAAATATAAAGACGATTCGGATGGTTTAAGCGATGAGGACTGGATTTTGAAAAATGTTTCTTTTAAAATTAATGCAGGAGAAAAAGTCGCAATCGTTGGTGCAACTGGTTCTGGGAAGAGCACAATTATAAATTTGATCGGTAAGTTTTATGAGGTTCAGAGGGGACAAATTTTAATAGATGGGATAGATATAAAAGACATTGACGAAAGGGACTTAAGAAAGCACATAGCGATTGTTTTGCAGGATGTGATGCTATTTTCTGGAGATATCTTGACCAACATAACGCTTGGTAATGAAAAAATTCCCTTTGAAAAGGTCGTTGAATCGGCTCGGTTAATAGGTGCGGATAAGTTCATTGAAAAACTGCCAAAGGGATATTTTGAAGCCGTGCATGAAAGAGGGGCAAACTTTTCAGTTGGCGAAAGACAACTTATTTCATTTGTCAGGGCGCTTGTTTATGACCCGAAGATACTTGTCCTTGATGAAGCGACTTCAAGTGTTGATGTGGAGACGGAATACATCGTCCAAAAGGCGATTGACAAACTCCTTGAAAATAGGACTGCTATAATCATAGCTCACAGGTTATCAACGATTCAGAATTCGGATAGGATAATTGTTTTGCACAAAGGCGAGGTTCGTGAGATAGGAACACATATGGAATTGCTTGAGAAGAAAGGGATTTACTATCGGCTTTATCAATTGCAGTATAAAGACAGGAAAGCCAAAATTAGTGGTCTATCGGGGAATGTTAAGTTAAGCCCGACAAAATCGGGTTAAAAAATTAAAAACAACTAATTTTGGAGGGTTGAACTATGCAGAGGATAATAACAATTGAGCGTTTCATAATTGAAAAGGAGCATGAAATCCCAGGTGCAACTGGGGAATTTTCAAAGCTTTTAACCGATCTTGCCCTTGCAGCTAAAATTGTCTGGCGTGAGGTTTCAAAGGCGGGTTTGGTTGATATCATCGGTTCAACTGGAAAGGTCAATATCTCCGGCGATGTTGTTCAAAAGCTTGATGAGTTTGCGAACGAGATTTTCATCAATGTAATGCAAAAGGGCGGACATCTTTGTGTTATGGCGAGCGAGGAAAGCAAGGGTTTGATTGAAATCCCCGAAGAGCTTGCAAAAGGTAAATATGTTCTTGTGTTTGACCCTCTTGACGGAAGCTCCAACATTGATGTAAATGTTTCAATCGGTTCAATTTTCGGAATTTTCAGAAGAAAGACATCTTCGGGGAAAGGGACTGAGCAAGATGTCCTTCAGCCGGGGAGAAATCTTGTAGCTGCTGGTTACATCGTTTATGGTTCAAGTACGATTTTTGTTTATACGACTGGAAACGGTGTTCACGGGTTTACGCTTGACCCGAGCATTGGGGAGTTTTTGCTTTCTCACGAAAACATCCGCATACCGAAGAAAGGTGACATCTACAGCGTGAATGAAGGATATTATGAGCGTTGGGATGATAATATGAAAAGGTTTATAAATTATCTCAAAGCTGAGGACAAGGCGACGGGGCGACCTTATAAACTTAGATATGTTGGGACGCTCGTTGCAGATTTTCACAGGACGCTTTTGTATGGTGGTATTTTCATGTATCCGGGCGATAAGAAAAATCCGGAGGGCAAATTGCGTTTGCTTTACGAAGCTGCACCCCTTGCTTATGTTGTTGAAAAAGCGGGTGGAAGGGCAAGTGACGGTTTCAGAAATATACTTGATATTGAACCAACGAATTTACACCAGCGGACTCCTCTTTTCATAGGAAGCGAGGAAGATGTTAAACTTGCTGAAAAATTTATTCAGGGTAGAGCTGAGGATTAAACTAACTGGGGCTCTTTTTAAAGAGCCCCAGTTTCTTTCTTAACCCCCTTCATGATGTCCAATGTTTGTCTCAATCCACTTTGATATAAACTCGGAGACATCAATCCAGAGTTTAATTTTTTCCTCAGCGCTTAAGCCAGCTGTTCTTATCAAATTTTCAATTTCCTTACAAATGTCATCGGTGAGATTTACCCCCTTGATTTCTTCCGGGATGGATTGATTTGCCACCATGATATCATCCCAACTTTGTTTTCCGTCTGAAATTAAATTAATATATCCAACTTGAAAAGTCAAACTCGCTGATAAATCATTGTCAAAATGTGAGACACTTTTTTATCACTTGAAAAAAACCGCTACATTTCTTCAAAGACAATTTTCTATGTCCCCGACGAGTTCTTCTGGCTATTGACATTTGTGCTTTAAATTTTTATATTTGTGTAAGTCGTGATGAAACACGCCTAAAAAATTAAAGTTAAATAAATTAAGGAGGATTTATGGAGTATGTTAAGAAAAAAACAGTAGATGGGTCAACACAGAACAGTGATGTTTTGTCTGTTGATAAATCTTTAAAAAGGGGGATCAAATTCAAGAGGTTCTTCACGAAGGAGGGCGTTCATCCGTTTGATGAGATTCAATGGGAGAGAAGGGACGCTGTTATAACGAATGAGAAAGGGGAAGTTGTTTTTGAACAGAAAGGAGTTGAGGTTCCCGCTTTTTGGTCAATGCTTGCTACGAATATAGTCGTGTCAAAGTATTTTCACGGTCAGGTTGGGACTCCAGAGAGGGAGTACAGTGTAAAACAATTGATAGAAAGAGTCGCAAGGACGATAACGAATTGGGGGGTGAAGGATGGATATTTTGCGGATGATGAATCTGCGGATATTTTTTATAACGAGCTTGTTTATTTATTGGTCAATCAATATGCTTCTTTTAACTCGCCTGTTTGGTTCAATGTCGGGGTTGAGGAAAAACCGCAAGCATCTGCCTGTTTTATAAACTCTGTTCAGGACACCATGGAATCAATTCTTGAACTTGCGAAGACGGAGGGTATGTTGTTTAAGTATGGTTCTGGGACTGGGACCAACTTCTCAACGCTTCGTTCTTCAAAGGAAAAACTCTCTGGTGGTGGAATTGCAAGTGGTCCAGTTTCGTTTATGAGGGGATTTGATGCTTTCGCTGGTGTAATAAAAAGCGGTGGTAAGACGAGAAGAGCTGCAAAGATGGTCATTTTAAATGTTGATCACCCAGATATAATTGATTTCATAAAGTCAAAAGCTGAAGAGGAGAAAAAAGCGCATATTTTAATAAAGGCGGGTTATGACCCCGGGTTTAATGTCCCGGGTGGAGCTTATGATTCAGTCCAGTTCCAGAACGCAAATCATTCCGTTAGGGTTACGGATGATTTTATGAGGGCGGTTCTTGAGGATAAGCAGTGGCATACAAGGTATGTGACCACCGGTGAGATATGCGATACATACAGGGCAAGGGATATTATGAGGATGATAGCTGAAGCAGCGTGGATTTGCGGTGACCCTGGAATGCAATTTGACACAACCATAAACAGCTGGCATACTTGTCCGAACACCGGAAGGATAAATGCGAGCAATCCTTGTTCTGAATTCATGTTTCTTGACGATAGCGCTTGTAATCTCGCTTCATTGAACTTGATGAAATTTAGAAGAGATGATGGCAGTTTTGATATTGATTCGTTCCGTCAAGCTGTTGACATTTTAATAACAGCTCAGGAGATAATTGTAGATAATGCGAGTTATCCGACGAAGGCGATTGAAAAAAATAGCCGGGATTATAGACCACTCGGTTTGGGATATGCTAATCTTGGCGCATTGCTTATGTCTCTTGGTTTGCCTTATGATAGTGATGAAGCGCGGGCGTATGCGGGAGCTATAACTGCGATAATGACAGGTGAAGCATATAGACAATCAGCTTTGATAGCGAAGGAGATGGGACCATTTAGAGGATTTGAACTTAACAGAGAACCAATGCTTGGAGTGATAAGGAAACATATGTCTTATGTTGACAAAATTGATAAAAATTTAATCCCGGGCGAACTTTTTGAGTCGGCGAAAAAGATATGGAAGGAAGCTTATGAACTCGGGCAAAAGTATGGTTATAGAAATGCACAGGTTACAGTTTTAGCTCCTACTGGAACGATCGGTTTTATGATGGATTGCGATACTACTGGAATTGAACCTGATATCGCTCTTGTAAAGTATAAGAAGCTCGTGGGTGGTGGTTTTTTGAAGATAGTCAATAACACTGTCCCGCTTGCTTTGAAAAAACTTGGTTATAACGAGAAACAGATAAAGGATATAGTTGATTACATTGACAAAAATGATACGATAGAGGGCGCACCGCATTTGAAAGAGGAACATTTGCCTGTTTTTGATTGCGCTTTTAAGCCAGCCAAGGGTAAGAGATTTATTCATTATATGGGTCATGTTAAGATGATGGCTGCTGTTCAACCGTTTATCTCTGGTGCAATTTCAAAAACCGTTAATATGCCAAATGATGTAAGCGTTGATGATGTAATGCAGTTATTCATAGACGCTTGGAAAATGGGTTTGAAAGCGATCGCCATTTATAGAGATGGTAGCAAAGGAACGCAACCTCTCTCAACAAGTTTGGAAGATAAAAAAGAGGAGAAAAAGATTGAGTATAGACCGATTCGTCGTCGCCTTCCCGATGAAAGAAATTCCATCACCCACAAATTTAGCGTTGCCGGTCATGAAGGTTATATAACGGTTGGGATGTACCCTGATGGAACACCTGGAGAAATTTTCATAACGATGAGTAAAGAAGGTTCAACTTTAAGTGGTTTGATGGATGCGTTTGCAACTGCGATTTCACTCGCACTTCAATATGGTGTCCCGTTGAAAGTTCTCGTTGATAAATTTAGCCATATGAGGTTTGAACCAAGCGGTTATACGAATAATCCCGATATACCGATAGCTAAGTCAATCATTGATTACATTTTCAGATGGCTTGGGAAGAAATTTTTGAAACCAGATGAACAGCCAAGCAATATTGACTATACCGATGTTTTGAACGGAGCATATTTAATGGAAAAGGGAGTAGCGCCGAAGAGCGAGGCACTTGAGAAGTACGAGAAACAGGTGTTTGAATCTCAATCAGATGCTCCTCCATGTCCAAGTTGTGGGACGATTATGCAAAGGTCGGGTTCATGTTATGTTTGTCCAAACTGTGGTTCAACGAGTGGTTGCTCGTAACTTTTAGGGCATCCTTTATGGATGCCCTTTTTATTAAAATAAAAAGAACCTGAAAAATGAGAAGGATGATCATCGCCGGGAATTGGAAGATGAACAAGGACATAAAAGAGACATTTGATTTCATTTTACCATTGAAAAATAATCTCATCGGTCAAAATTTATCAGTTGAAGTTGTCGTTTGTCCTCCTTTTACATCCCTTTATGTGGCGTCTGAACTGCTTAAAGAGACAAATGTAAAGCTTGGGGCGCAAAATATGTTTTACGAGGTTGAAGGTGCTTATACAGGTGAAGTATCTCCGAAGATGTTAAAATCGGTCAAGTGTGAATATGTAATACTTGGTCATTCCGAAAGGAGAAGGTATTTTTACGAGACGGATGAAATCGTAAATAAAAAAGTGAAGAAGGCGCTTGAATTTGAACTCAAGCCGATAATATGTATCGGGGAGACGCTTGAAGAAAGAGAACAGGGGAAAACATTTGAAGTTATTGAAAGACAGGTTAGGGGGACGCTTTCAGGTTTAAGTGCTGATGAGGTGAAGGGTGTCGTTATAGCTTATGAGCCGGTTTGGGCTATAGGAACAGGTAGAAACGCAACCCCTGAACAAGCGCAGGAGGCGCATAAATTCATAAGGGAAGTCGTGGCTGGTTTGTTTGATTCTGATGTGGCTGATAAGTTGACAATTCAGTATGGCGGAAGTGTCACGGCGGAGAATGCTTATTCGCTTCTTTCACAGCCAGATGTTGACGGTGCTCTTGTTGGAGGGGCGAGTTTAAAGATTGATTCATTCCTTAAAATTATCAAAGCCGGGGAAATGGCTTACCTTGAAAAAAAGGATTAACTTTGCGCAAACGGTTTTACTATCAGGACAGAACAATTTGACTTGCGAATTACTTTTTCAGCGGTGCTTCCAAATAATAAATGTTCAACTCTACTGTGTCCGTGAGTCCCGATGACTATTAAATCAACCTTTTCAATGTTAGCAAGCTCAATTATCTCCCTGTCCGGCTTGCCAAGTTTGACGATTCCATTTACTTTGAAACTATTTTTCAAGCTGTCGGTGATCTCCTTCATCTTTTCTTCGGATTTCTGAAGCATCTCACTTTCAATTGATGGTATGTTGATTTGCCCCATCGTGAGGTCAGCGATGAACATAACTGGTTCAACTACATTTAGAAGGATTATTTCCGCATTGAATTTTTCGGCTATCGCTTTCGCATATTCAAGCGCTTGAAAGGAATAATCTGAGAAATCAATGGGTACCAAAATTTTCTTAATTTCTTTCACAGCTACACCTCACTTTTGGTTTGTCTGTTCAAGGGTTGATTTTAATGCTTCAAGTTCAGCTTTTAATTGTGTTACTTCTTGGTTCGTTCGCCTTAATCTTTCTGCGATTATCTCAGCGAGTTTCAACACTATTTGAATTCCAAGTTTAGGGTGTTTTTCAATTATTTCAAATAGATCGGGTCTGAAAAAACCGATTATTTCGCTGTCAGTTCTGCATATTGCTGATGCGGAGCGTGGTGATTCGTCAATCAAGGCAATCTCGCCAAAGAAATCCCCGTCCTTTAAAATTGCAAGGTCTTTTTTATTCCCATCGGGGTCTGTGTATTGAATTAGTACTTCTCCCTCAAGAATTATGTACATCCCAAGCCCAGGGTCACCTTGATAGAATATGTATTCACCTTTTTTGTATTCACGCCTGTGAACTATTGAAGCGAGTAGAGAAATCTCTTTGGGTTTGAGGTGGGAAAACGCTGGGACTTGCTGTAGGATTGATTCAACCGCCTCATCTTTTTTTCTCCTTCCCCTGAAGATATTGGACCAGAATATATCTTTGAGTTCCATTGTTTGAAGCTTTTTATTTTCGTTCTTTGCTTTAAGATAAGAAGGCGTCTTGAAAAAAACAACGGCTTTTATGTTTTAATTTTTTCCCATTTTCCCAACAAAGTGCATTTTTGCCACATTATAGGAGCGATTTAAGGGGGATGAGCCGATTAAATTTCAGTGATTTTTCGCTTAAGATTCTGGCACAATGATTGTTGCATTTATTTACAGATAATAATAAAGGTTCAGAGGCGATGAAGGTTTTAATAGTTGATGCGGATGAATCAATGAGAAATTTGCTGAGCAAGTTCCTCGCTCGTGAAGGGTTTGATGTCTCCGTCGCCAGCTCAACGAAGGAAGCCAGCGAAAGTTTCTTGAAAAGTAAGTATGATGTTGTCATCGTTGATGAAAACATTTATAATCGGGATCAGTGTAGTATGAGACATTTTTTAAGTGATGTCATGCCGAACGCCAAGGTAATTTATATAGCGCCGTTTTACGCTTTGAGCGAGGATATTGATTTTGAGGATGAGAGAATTGTGAAGTGTGGGAATAAACTTTTTAGAATTTCTGAACTTAAGAGGTTAATAAGTGAGATAAAAAAATCCACCACTTAAAAGATATCAACCTATGCTTGGGAAGGCATTCAAAACATTTCTATTAATTTTGATTTTGAAAGCACCTTTATTGTCGCAGGACAATTCCCAATGTTTTGCCTGTCATGATGATAAAACGCTTACCATGGAGCGAGCGGGTAAGGTGATTTCTCTTTATGTTGATCAAAGGAAGTTTGAGAAATCCGTTCATTCATCTTTAAGTTGTGTTGATTGTCATTCGGGCTTTAACCCTGATGAAATCCCGCATAAGGAAAGAATTGAACCGGTTGATTGCTCAACTTGTCATGAAAGTGAAGTTGTTGAGTTTAAAAAGAGTAAACATGCAAAGGTTGGCGGTTGTTCTTCGTGTCATGGGGATGCGCATGGGATTGTGAAAACTTCACATTCTGATTTCGTTGTGAGATGTTCAAGCTGTCATGTCAAAGAGTTTGGGGATTATAAATTTAGCGTTCACGCTGGCGTCAAAAATGGGGCGGATTGTATCAATTGCCATGGTTATCATTCAATTAAATTTGCTTCTTCTGATGTTTGTTTGCGCTGTCACGCTGACAAGAAAATCGTGCACGAGAAGCAGGAGTTCGTTTTGAAATATAAAGAGAGCATACACGGGAAGGTCATACCTTGTTCTGGTTGTCATACAGGGCATAAAGTATTGAGGGCGAGCGATCCGAATTCAAGTGTTGCGAGGCGGAATATATCTCATACATGTGCAAAATGTCACGGGGAAATTTCAAGGAATTATTTTGAATCCGACCATGGGAAGTCATTTGCAAGTGGTTTTGAACAGGCACCGACTTGTACGGACTGTCACGGTGAGCACGATATATTCAAAGTGACAAGCTCAAAATCAAAGATAAGCCGAGCAAATGAGATAAAAATTTGTTTGAGATGTCACCTTGATAATCCAGATGTCAGGCAGAGGATGACGCACACTTCAAGTTTTATATCTTCTTATGAGAAAAGCGTTCATGGGCGATTATATCACGCTGGGAATGAAAACGCTGCGGTTTGCAGTGATTGTCACGGTGCTCACGAGATGATGAAGGTGAGTAATCCCGCATCAAGGGTTTTTAAGTTCAATGTTGCTTCAACATGCGGACGCTGTCATGTGAATGTGGTTGAAGAATTCAGTCAAAGCGTTCACGGTGTTGCCCTAAGCAAGGGTAATGCTGATTCGCCTACATGCACGGATTGCCACGGTGAGCATTTAATTCTTGAGCCAACTGATCCACGCTCACCGGTTGCGCCGAGAAATGTTGCACTTCAACTTTGTTCAAAATGTCATGGCTCGGTTAAATTTGAAGAGAAGTACGGGCTTCCGTCGGGTAAATATAAATCGTTTGTTGATAGCTATCATGGTTTAAATGTTCGTCTTGGGAATGTTGAAGCAGCAAATTGTGCAAGCTGTCACGGCGTTCACGATATTTTACCATCTTCTGACCCGAGGTCAAGCATTCACAAGGCAAATCTTGTAAAGACATGTGGCAAATGTCATCCAGGGGCAAATGAAAACTTTACGAAAGGGAAAATCCATGTAACGGTTGCAAGCACAGATGAAAAAATCATATACTGGGTATCAACGATTTATATCGTCTTGATCATCTCAATCGTTGGGTCAATGTTTATTCACAATGTCCTGGACTGGATAAGGAAGACGATAGATAGGTATAAGCAAAAGCATTCGCATGGGATTTATCACAGAGACGAACTTGAACGGAAGACGAATTTGTATCTTAGGATGACGCTTGAAGAAAGAATTCAGCATTTTGCGCTTCTTATCAGTTTCTTCACACTTGTTATAACAGGTTTTATGCTTGCGTTTCCAGATGCTTGGTGGGTTGTCGGTGTAAGAAAAATCGGTGGAGAGGGATTTTTTAAATATAGAGGTTTGATTCACAGAGTTGCTGCTGTGGTTCTCGTGCTTGATTCAATTTATCATCTTTACTACATTATCTTCACGAAAAGAGGTAGAGAGTTCATAAAAGACATAATGTTTAGAATGCAGGATATAAGGGATATGATTCAGGTTTTGAGGTATAATCTTGGCATTTCAAAAGAGAAGCCGAAGTTCGGTAGGTTCAATTACATAGAGAAAAGCGAGTACTGGGCTTTGATTTGGGGAACGGTTGTTATGACAGTCACGGGTGTTGTCCTTTGGTTTGAGAATCATTTCATGGGTTGGTTCTCAAAGACATTTGTTGATGTTTGCAATACGATTCACTATTTTGAGGCGTGGCTTGCTTTCTTGGCTATAATTGTTTGGCACATTTATTATGTGATTTTCAACCCGGATGTTTATCCGATGAATTTCGCCTGGCTGACGGGGTATTTGACCGAAGAAGAGATGGAAAAAGAGCATCCTTTGGAGCTTGAAAGGATAAAAACTCAAAAAATTAAACAAGAGGTTTAGCTATGAGTTGCGAAGATATGGAAGTTAAAAACATAATCGTTGAAATTTTGAGGACAGCTATTGAGCGAGAGAAGGATTCGTTTGATTATTATTACTCTGCGTCTTTGAAGGCGTGCGAGCCCCAGGTTCAAAAATTTTTGCTTGAGCTTGCCGAGATGGAGAAAGAGCATCGTCGTTTGCTTGAGGAGAAATTGAAAGAGATTGAGGCACAAATTTCAATTACAGATGGGATCAGGTCAAGCTTTGAGTATTTTGAATAAAAAAGAGGTTGAAATATGGAAACGGGTAAAAAGATACTGCGTTTTTCACTTTCTTGGAGAATTCAACACTTTCTTTTGATGGTGAGCGTTATACTTTTGATAATAACTGGTTTTGCTTTGAGGTATCACGATACTTGGTTTGGGAGGTTTTTGATTTTCATTGAGGGTGGTTTTGAAGCGAGGGGAACTATTCACAGGATTTCCGCGGTGTTACTTTTCATAACAGGGATTTATCATCTGATTTACATCATTTTCACAGCGGAGGGAAGACGTGAATTTTTAGAGTTATTGCCGAGGAGGAAAGATTTCAAGGACTTCGTTGAAAGTTTCAAATATGACATCGGCAAAAATGATAAACCACCTATGTACGGCAGATACTCGTATAGGGAGAAAATACAATATTGGACATTTTTCGTGTTCTTTTTTATAATGATCGTAAGTGGTTTTGTTTTGTGGTTTCACAATTATTTCTTCGGGACTTTGCCGAAATGGTTTTTTGATCTATCACAGGCGTTGCATAGCGCAACTGCTACCCTTATAATAACATTTCTTGTCCTTTGGCATCTTTATATAGTTCATCTTTCACCGAAAAATTTCCCGATGAACGCTTCTTTCTGGCACGGTTATGTCACTGAGGAATGGCTAAGGGAAAATCATTATCTTGAATATCTTGAGATAAAAAATAAGGAAAGTGAGAAATGAGAAAGTTGTTTGTTTTGCTTCTCGTTTTCGTGATCGGGCAGGCGAATTCACAGTTGAGGAATGAAAGATGCTTCGTTTGCCATGGCGTCAAAAATTTCGGTGTGGTTGAAGGAGGAAAGTTTAAATCTCTTTATGTCTCAAGAGAGGAATTTGAAAGTTCAGTGCACAGTAAGTTTCTTTGTGTTGCTTGCCATGTTGATGTGAGGGTCATACCTCATTTTACCAAGCCCAAGAAAATACATTGCTTGCAATGTCATTTTGAAGGGAATACAGTTGGAGCTCCTGTTACAGCAAAGCCGGAGAAGTATAAAGAAAGCGTTCACGGTAGAGCCATAACCCGCGGTAAAAATGCGCCCGATTGTAAAGATTGCCATACGGTTCACTATGTCAAAAAGCCAGAGGACCCAAGTTCAAGCGTGTATAAAACTAAAATACCTGAACTTTGTGGTAGATGCCATCAAACGGTTAAGGATAAGTATTATCGTTCAATTCACTGGTCGGGTATTCAAAAGGGTGTCCTTGAGTCAGCGGTTTGCTCCGATTGTCATCGCGAGCACGATATTTTGCCCCCTGAGGACCCAAGGTCAAGTTTAAATCCAAAAAATGTCGTTGGAACTTGTGACAAATGTCATTCTGATGTAAAGTTAATGAAAAGGGTTGGTGTTCCCGTTAAAAATCCAGAGGCATATAAGGAAAGTTTCCATGGTATAGCTTTGAAATTTGGTGTAGTTAGAGCTGCTAATTGCGCCTCCTGTCATGAATATCACGATGTTTTACCATCGCGTGACCCGGAGTCACCAATTCACCCAGCAAATCTCGCAAAGACCTGTGGGAAATGTCATCCGAAGGCAAACGAAAATGTGGCAAAAGGAAAGTTCCATGTTCTGCCTGGTGAAAAAGAAGCCGGGATAGTTTATTATGTCTACACATTCTTTAAGTGGTTCACGCTTATCGTTCTTGCTGGGCTGTTCACACATATCGTTCTTGACTTAATTGGGCATTTTAGGAGAAAAAGAAAATCGGTGGAGTAAATGAAGAGGAAAAATTCGTTTGAGGAAGCGGAAAAATTGATAAACGAGGTTGAAAAGATTAAAAATGTTGAACTTGATGAAGAATTTCGCGAGAGATTGAAAATTGAAATAGCCAGAAAGATTGAGGAGGAGCTTGAGAGAAAGAAAAAGGAAAGTTTAAAAAAGGCGAAAAAGGAGGAAGAATACTTTGTTCGCTTCAGCTTAAACATACGCCTTCAGCATTTGACACTCGCTATAGGTGTGATTTTATTGATAATAACTGGCTTACCGATAAAATTTCACGATTCAGGGTGGGCTAATTTATTTTTTGATTTGATAGGTGGGATTCAGGTGTCAAGGTTGATTCACAGGATCGGAGCTGGGATGTTAATTTTCGTCTCAATTTGGCATACGATTTACATCGCTTTTACGAAAGAGGGTAGAAATGAATTTAAAGAGCTTCTGCCGAGGAAGAAGGATTTCCTTGATTTTTATCAAAACATTAAATATATGCTTGGCAAGACGAACGAGAGACCTAAATACGGAAGGTATTCGTATATTGAAAAGTTTGATTATTGGGCTGTTTATTGGGGAATGGTGATAATGGTTTTGTCAGGGCTAATTTTATGGTTTCATAACTTTTTCCTCGGGATTTTTCCAAAGTTTGTTTTTGACATCGCTAAAGAAGCCCATTCTGATGAAGCTATGCTTGCGACCCTCGCTATAGTGATTTGGCACTGGTATAACGCTCACCTCAATCCACATATATTTCCGTTTAATCCGACGATATTTACCGGTAAAATTTCAAAGGAGAGAATGATGAGGGAACATCCTCTTGAATATGAGAGGATCATGAAAGAGAAACTTATGAAGGAGGGGAGAGAAGATGAAAGGTAGGCGTCGGTTTTTAATTTTATCCGTGTTTTTAGTTCTCGTTGGATATCTATTTTTCCTTTTTCTAAGGACATCGGATGACCCAGAGTTTTGTTCTTCTTGTCATTTTATGAAGCCATATTATGATAACTGGCTTTCATCAACACACAATCAGGTGAATTGTTCAACTTGCCATTATGGTAGTGGATTTGCTAATTATTTTAGAGGAAAGGTTCGGCTTTTTTCTGAAATAGTGAGATATTATCTTGGCGTTTATAACTATGAGATAAGATCAAAGGTTGATAACGAGTCCTGCCTTAAATGTCATAGTGAAAAAGGGTATGTAGGCAAAGAGGTAAAGTTTTTAGACGGTCGGATAAGCTTTACACATTTGAGTCATTTGTCGGAGGAAAAAATTGGTTTTAAAATGCAATGCCAAACCTGTCATTCCGAGCTTGTCCAGGGCAGGCATGAGGCGGTATCGGATAAGATATGCATATTGTGTCACTTTATAGGTGGTGAGGTTAAGGAAGCACAACCTGTTTCTGGATGTGGGAGTTGTCATGGACCGCCGAAAGATGATATAATGATTTGGGGAGTTGCGTTTAATCATTCTGAATATATCAAAAACAAGATTGAGTGTACGACTTGCCATATTCATGTAGTTGTTGGAAGAGGCGATGTTAGGTTGGAAAAATGTTCAACTTGTCATATAAATGTGACTGGAATGTCTCTTAGTTCAAGGGAAATGCACAAGATTCATGTCAGCAATGAAAGAATAAATTGTTTCAAATGTCATGATGAGATAAAGCACGGCAAAGTTGAGATTTTTGAGGTTTTTTCACCAGTTTGCCAGGAATGTCACGGAAATAAACATTCAATTCAGGAGAAAATTTATGCTGGAAGCGCCGGGCGAGGAATCCCAATTTTACCCGATCCGATGTTTCTTTCAGGGGTATCTTGCAGGGGTTGTCATGAAGTGAAGCTTGTCAAAACACATGCGGAGACATTATTTGAACTTCCGGAATTTAATCCGATCTCGTGTGTAAATTGTCACGGTAAAGGTTATGATAAACTTGTAGCGCAATGGCAGAAGGTTGTCAAAGAAAGGATAGAGAAAATTGAAATGGATGTTAAGGTCGCAGGACTTTTGAAAAAAACTGGTATGATTAAATTTAACGAGGAGAATGTAAACGCGAATCTTGAACTTGTGAAGAGAGATGGAAGTTTTGGAGTTCACAACATAAAATATGTTAATATCTTGCTTGATGAAATTGAGAAGGAGATAAAAGTTTCGCGCAGTAAGCCGGCGATTGAACTTGTTTTCAAAGGTAATTCAAGGTGTCTTGATTGTCACTTTGGAATAGAAAATTTAAACAGTGCGAGTGGTTCAAAGAAATTCCCACATGGTATTCACCTTTTCAAGTTGAACTGTCTTGATTGCCATATTGGTGGCGAACCAGTTGTTAATTCTCACGGAAAGGTTTTAGATTTTGTCAAAGATTGTATTAAATGTCATCATAGGGAATTAAAAGCTGGTGTTGAGTGTGAAGGTTGTCACGAAAAGCAGGCGAATTTTTATCGCGGTAAGTTTTTGAGCTCTGAGGAGGATTTTATGTCGCAAGCGGGGATTTCTTGTCAGGATTGCCATTCATCCAATGGTGGTGAACCAAAGAGACCTGATGTGAGCATTTGCGCTTCTTGTCACGAACAAAATTATGTTGACGATTTTGTCAAAAAGAGAGCCGATTTAAAGAGGGTGATTGAGAAGTGGAATTCTTCGGTTATGGATTTGATAAGAGTTTTGGAGGTTGGTGGCGATAAAGATAAAGTTGTTGAATTTGTCAAGTTAAAGGATGAAATTGAAAAATTTTTGAGCGAAGGTTCATTCGGAGCACATAATTTGCAATATATTGACGATTTAAGAGAAAGAATTGAGAGGTTTATGAGAAGTTTGAGTTTTGTTGAAAACAAAAAGATAAATGAAAAGAAATGAATCAGGCGAGGTTGAAGAAAGCGCTTTTGAGAGTAGGTATTGCAGTTATAGCGTTTTTATTTATAGTTGCGTTTTCAGCTGAATTCACATCACGTCCTTCGTTTTGTCCGACTTGTCATTATATGAAGCCATTTTATGAGAGCTGGAAGACATCAACGCACAAGGATGTGACCTGTGTTAAGTGTCATTTTCCGCCCGGGCTTGCTGGGACTGTAAGGGGTAAACTTGAAGGTCTTGTTCAGGTTGTGAATTACTTTGCTCGCTCATATACGAGGAGAAGACCCTGGGCTGAGATATCTGATGAATCGTGTTTGCAAAGCGGTTGTCACGAAACGCGTCTTCTTAAAGGTAAAGTCGTATTCAAGGGTGTTGTTTTTGACCATGCCCCACATCTTGAGCAAATGAGGCGCGGGAAAAAACTAAGATGCACAAGCTGTCACTCTCAAATAGTTCAAGGAGAACATATAACTGTTACAGAGACGACTTGTTTTTTGTGTCATTTCAAACGCAATGGCGATGTTGAGTTTGCCGTTTATAGAAAGCTTTCAAATTGTCAAACATGCCATCATTGGGAGTCAATTCCGAAAGAAGAGATGTCAAAGTATAGATTTGACCATACTGAGGTAGTGAAACGAGGTATAGAATGCACGCGTTGTCATGTTAACACAGTCGTTGGAGATGGATTTGTTCCAAGGGAGAATTGTTACGCCTGTCATTTTGATCATGCAAGGTTAAGCCAATATGAAAATACCGACCTTTTGCACAGGGTTCACATATCCGAGCATAAGATAGAGTGCATTCAATGTCATCTTACGATTCAACATAAAGTTCAAAAGTTAAGCCCAGGCGAGGAGCTTGAATGTACAACCTGCCACACAGGTGAACACAAGAACCAAGTTCTATTATTCACCGGGAGAGATATAAATGGTTTGAAAGGTCATCCAAACCCAATGTTTGAGGCGGGGTTAAATTGCGCAAGTTGTCATATCTTTCACGAGGAGATGATCGGAAAAGCAAAGGTCAAAATCGCACGTCCGCAGTCCTGCGAAACATGCCACGGTAAAGGTTATGCGAGATTGTTGAGATTGTGGGAGGAAACGGCGGATAAGAAAATTGTCCAGTTAAAGCGATCAATCCAAGAGGTTGATTCACTTGCTAATGTAAAGGAGGCAAAAACTTATATTCAAAAGGCAAAAGATGCACTTGAAGTTGTTGAAGCTGGAAAGGCGGTTCATAATATAACCTATTCTGATCAGATAATTTCAAAGGCGTATGAATATCTCACTGAAGCGGTGAAAATTGCCGGTTTGAATTATTCATTGCCGAAGGTTTTAGCAGGGTCGCGAGTCCCGAATGAATGCATAAATTGTCATGCGGGGATTGAAAATGTATCAAGACCAATTTATGGAACGATCTTTCAACATTCAAAACATGTCCAGGAAAACGGTTTGAGATGCAATGTTTGTCATTCAAATGCGAGAAGACATGGTGAGTTAATCGTTTCAAAGGACAACTGCAATTCTTGTCATCATCAGAAACAAACAGCTGAGGGTTGCAAATCATGCCATAAAATTTCTGATGAAATTTATTCGGGGAGCTATATGGGTAAGAAGATGCCGGATGTTATGAGGGAAGCTGGGGTTGAATGTGTGGATTGCCATGTGGTTAACAACAAGGTCGTGCGCCCAAGTGAGAAAGTTTGTTTGAACTGTCACGATTCTGGATATGATGCGATGGCGGTTGAATGGAGAGATGAGGTGAGAAGATTGATAAATGAGGTTAAAGCTTTAAGTTCAAAGAGCCAGAGGAAGGATAAAGGTGAATTAGAGCGTATGATTTCTGAGATAGAAAAGTGGAGCGCATCGGGGCTTCACAATTATTCACTTGTCGTTGATGTTTTAAAAGAGATAAAGATGAAGTTAAGTCAAAGTCCAGCAAGCGATTGATTTTGCGAGCAACTTGACATTTTGTTCCCTTTGATTTAAATTAAAAAGCGCAAGTTAAAAAATAATCGGAGGATGAAAGATGAAACGCATTGCGGTTGTTCTTCTTTTAATTCCTATCCTTTTAACCTACCTATTTTCTCAGGAAGCGCCGAAGTACAAATATGTCGGTGTAGCGGTTTGCGCTCCTTGTCATAAGGGTGAAAAGAAGGGTAAGATGTTTGAGATTTGGCAATCAAGTAAACATGCAAAGGCGTATGAAACGCTGAAGACGGAAGAGGCGAAGAAGATAGCGGAAGCAAAGGGGATCAAAGTCCCACCGTATGAGGCGCCAGAATGTTTGAAGTGTCATGTGACTGGTTTTGGGGCTCCAAAAGAAGCGTTCCTTGAAAAGTTCAAAATTGAAGATGGCGTCCAGTGTGAAGCTTGTCATGGTCCAGGGTCGGAGTATAAGACATTGAAAATTATGCAAAACCGTGAGGAAGCTATTAAAAATGGGCTTGTACTTGCACTTGTCTCTGATGGAAGCGCTGAAAAACTTTGCAAGACATGTCATAATGAACAGAGCCCTACATTTAAGGGCTTTGATTTCAAAAAGATGTGGGCTGAAATAGCTCATCCTCTGCCGAAGGAGAAGTAACATTGATTTGGGGGCGCATCTTAAAAAAGATGTGCCCCTTCTCGTTTCCGATTAAAAATGAAAAAAAGGAATAAAAATGGAACCTGGCTTAAGGAAATCAAGGCGTGACTTTTTGAACTACCTCCTTGGCTTTGGTTTTATCGGTTGGCTTGTGTCTGTTCTTTATCCTGTCATCAAATATATCATCCCTCCAAAACTTCCCGAGGCAAAAATAAAAAGTGTAAAACTTGGCAAGGTTGATGACTTTAAGCCGGGGACGGGAACTATATTTAAATTTGGGAACAAACCTGGGCTTTTGCTTCGGCTTGAAAATGGAGAATTTAGGGCTTTTTCAGCTGTTTGCACACACCTTGATTGCACAGTCCAATATCGGGAGGATATGAAAGCAATCTGGTGCGCATGTCATAACGGAAAGTACGACCTTAATGGAAGAAATATATCAGGACCTCCACCGAGACCACTTGAGCAGTTCCGAGTCGTTATTAGAGGCGATGAAATCTATGTAACAAAGGAGGCATGATAAGATGGCGAAATTAGGTGAAAAATTATTTAATTGGTTTGATGAAAGATATAACATCCGTGGTTTTATTGAGTTTATGTCTCACAAGTCAGTTCCTCAGCACAGGCATTCAATTTGGTATTATTTCGGCGGGGTCAGCTTATTTCTTTTTATAATCCAGGTTTTAACAGGCATTCTTCTTTTGCTTTATTATCGTGTCGGTGAAGATAGCTCTTATGAGAGCGTTCAATTTATAGTTTCAAAGGTTAAATTTGGCTGGTTAATTCGTTCAATTCACAGTTGGTCTGCTAATTTGATGATACTTGCTGTTTTCATACATATGTTTAGCGTCTATTTCACAAAGGCATACAGAAAACCGAGGGAATTGACTTGGGTTACTGGGTTTTTACTTTTAGTTCTTGCTTTGACTTTCGGTTTTAGTGGATATCTTTTGCCTTGGAACGAGCTTGCTTTTTTTGCGACGAAAGTTGGAACGGAAATTATTGGTTCAATACCTTGGATAGGGAAGGATTTGTTAAAAATTGTCCGCGGTGGTGAAGATGTAACCGGGGCAACGCTTGCCAGATTTTTTGGCTTGCATGTTGCAATCCTTCCCGGGATTTTTACAGTTATACTTTTTCTTCATCTTTTGTTTATACAAGTTCAAGGGATGAGCGAGCCCCCTGAGTGGGAGAAGTTACCGCCTGAGAGGAGAAAATATATACCGTTTTTCCCAAACTTTTTGCTTCGCGATCTTTTGTTGTGGCTCATAATTTTGAATATACTTGCAATCCTTGCTGTATTTTTCCCATGGGAACTCGGCAAAAAAGCCGATCCGTTTGCTCCAGCCCCGGCTGGGATAAAACCGGAATGGTATTTTCTGTTTATGTATCAAACTTTGAAGCTTCTTCCTCCAAAGGTTCTTTTCCTTGAAGGCGAGTTTTTCGGAGTTCTGATGTTTACGGTGGCTGGAATACTTTGGCTTCTTGTCCCGTTTTGGGATGTTAAAACGAAAAATGGATACAGAAACAGATTGATAAATTTGATCGGTTTGTTCGTTTTGATTTACATGTTGACCATGACAATGCTTGGTTATGTGTTAAGTTAAAACAAAAAATTTTGATATAATGGCGCGGAAAATTTTCTTTTCTTTATTCTTTTTGAGTTTGATTTCTTTCGCTCAAAATAAAGACGGCTGTTATAATTGTCATAAGGACGCTGTTGGCGATAAACCGACATCTCTTTATTCCGAAGATGTTCATTTTAAATTGGGCATTTCCTGCGCTGACTGTCACGGCGGTGATAGAACAAGCGATGATATGGACATAGCTATGAGCAAAGAAAGAGGATTTATAGGGATTCCAAAGGGTGATAGGATTGTTGATGTTTGCTTAAAATGCCATGCTGACGATGGGAAGATGAGAAAGTTTAATTCAAAGATTGATGTTGCTCAATTTAAACTTTTTAAGGCAAGCGTTCACGGTAAAAGCGAGATCGCAACTTGTGTGACTTGTCACGGGGCGCACGGAATAAAAAGGGCTTCCGATCCGAGGTCTCCTGTATATCCCACAAGTGAAATAAGGTTGTGTTCAAAGTGTCATAGCGATGCGAATTATATGAAAAAATTTAACCCCGGGTTGCCAACAGACCAATTTGAAAAGTACAAGACGAGCGTTCACGGGCAGAGGATTTTAATTGGCGATATAAAAGTTGCGACTTGTTCAGATTGTCATTCTGCGCACGCGATTTTCCCAGCTAACGATCCTCGCTCAACTGTTTTCGCTTCAAGTTTACCCGCAACTTGTGCGAGATGTCATAGCGACGCTGATTATATGCGTGGATATAAAATTCCAACCGATCAATATGAAAAATATGTCAAGAGCGTCCATGGCAAAGCTTTACTTGAGAAGGGGGATTTATCCGCGCCTGCTTGTAATGATTGTCATGGGAATCACGGCGCGGTTCCGCCTGGTGTTAAGTCAATTTCCCATGTTTGCGGTGTTTGCCATGCTTTAAATGCGGAAATGTTTTCAAGGAGTCCCCACGCTTCCGTCTTTGAAGCTAAGAAAATACCGCAATGCGAAATTTGCCATGGTAATCACCTAATTGAGCGCCCAACGGATGAAATGCTTGGCACCAGCGCCAAAGCTACATGCGTAAAATGTCATAAAGAAGGCGATAAGGGCTTTGAAGTCGCAAAACAGATGCGCGAGATGATTGATACGCTTGTCGTCAGGATAAATAGAGCGAAGAAAATACTTGAAGAAGCGGAAATTAAAGGCATGGATGTTTCAGACGCAAGATATCAAATGAACGATGTGCCACAGATTTTAATTAAAGCGAGGACCGTGATTCACACTGCTAACCTTGATGAATTTAAAGAGACGATAAATCCAGGATATGAGGTAATTGAAAGCGTTACAAAAGCTGGTCTTGAAGCAATAGATGAGTATTACTTCAGGCGTTGGGGGCTTGGCGCATCAACCTTGATAATAACTATCCTTGTGATTGCAATCTATCTTAAAATTAAACAAATTGAGAGACGAAAATGAGAGTTCTCATTTTCTTAATTTTGCCAGCATTTTTGTTTGCCCAAAATCTAAACCTGCGCTTGACAACATCTGCGTACATGTGGCAAAGACAAGAAACCCAAACGATATCAACAAATCATCTTAGGGCTTACCAATTTGCGCAATTATCTTTAAGTCAGGGAAATTTATCTTTTCATACCTTTGCTAATTTCTCAAATGATTTTCGCCAGAAGCAATCTGGTGACCCGCGCCTCAGATTTTACAATTTCTATGTCAACTGGAGAAATCTCTTTGACCGATTTAATTTGAAACTCGGAAGGTTTGCGGTTTATTCTGGCGTTGGTGTTGGAACGATTGATGGGGCTTTCATAAATGCGAAAATCTTGAAATCGCTTTCAGCGAATGTTTATGGTGGTTTTCTTCCCCCAGCGGAACAAAAATTTGGCATCACCAGTGACGCAAAAAATAATTTTATGTTTGGGGGACAATTGAAGTTTTCAAGGGATGATCTTAACGCTTCGGTAAGTTACTTCAACCAACATAGAAAACCGAAACCTTACTCCACGCTACGGGCTGACAGTTTGGGCGATGTTTTCATTCAAGAAATTAACCCAACCTCTTCACAATACCAAATCATCAGCGCTGATGTTGGGTATGATTTTTCCATTTTTGAATTTTATTCACGAGCGGATTTTGATTTGAATAAGTCAAAATTTTCAAGAGGGGAAGTTTCACTTGGAGTTAATTTGACAAATCGCTTGAAGTTGAACGCTGGTTACGATTATCGCGACCCGCGGATTCCTGTGAATTCAATTTTTTCCGTCTTCAATTATGGCGTTACGAAAGAAATTGAAGTGGGCGTAAATTATAAAATTTCATCGCTTTTGAGAGTCATCGTTGGATTTTCAAATGTGAATTATGTTGATGAGAAGTCGCAAAGGATAATTTTCGGTTTTGACGCCGGATATGGCTCTGTTAATTTCGCAAAGAGGATTGGCTACGCCGGTGAGCTTGACGGGATTTCCACACAATTTTACTACCCGATGTTTGGGGATAAATTTATACCGAATGTTGGTTTAAGTTACGCCTCATATAAGCTTTCGGATGCTGTGGAAAAGGAAAAGGATTTGATTTTGTCACTTGGTGCAAATTACAAACTTAACAAATCATTCTCTTTTGACATCCAAGGTCAATATCTGCGGAACAAATTTTATAAGTCCGACTTTCGCTTCTTCATTAAGTTAAATTACTGGCTTTTCACAAATATCGGTTTCATCAAGTGAAAATTAATTTTAGAAATTACGATGAGATCAAAACTTAAAATTTTCGCCTTTTATCTTCTTATCGTTTTGCTCGTTCCAATTTCGTTCGTGTTTGTAGCATTTTCAAACTCGGAAAAGTCGGATAAGTCGGAATTTTACGGTGATAACATCAAGCAATGGATGAATATTAAATTTTCACATCAATTTCACGCAGAAAATGTAGGCGCTGAATGCACCGACTGTCACTCTGATGCATTAAAGAGCGAGGACGCATCCGATTTCCTTTTACCTAAGATGAGCACCTGCTATAATTGTCACGACGAAAAATCAACTCCGTGCGAATATTGCCATAGAGACCTGGAGAAATTGGTTCCTTATGAAGCACCAGTGAGGAAAGTCATATTTTCGCATAAGTTTCACATTGAAAATCAGAAGATGAAATGTCTTGATTGTCACTCCGGTTCCGACAAAGTTGAATATGCGACGCCAGAGCATTTGCCGAGCATGGAGAGTTGCTTTAGCTGTCATAACAGTAGAACCGCAACGAATGAGTGTGAAGCGTGTCATAAGGAAACCGTTTCAATTTTACCGTCAAGTCATAAAGTAGCTGATTTTAAAACCGATCATAAAAAGTTTGTCCGCGCAGGTGGATTTGAAAACAATTGCATCACTTGTCATTCCGATGATTTCTGCCAACAATGTCATGACGCTACAAATCTTTTCACTCCGCAAACATCTGGGAAACAACAACTTGTTTTGCAAAGAGTGCACGATTTGAATTATCGCTATACGCACGGTATTGAAGCCAAAGCAAAATCAAACGATTGTTATGTTTGCCACGATAGACAAACATTTTGCACCAGTTGTCATATCTCGGGTGCTGATATAACTTCTGGCTCTGTTAAGCCGGAATGGCACAAGGGGAATGACTTCGTCACGATCGGGGTTGGAACAGGTGGCGGTAGGCATGCAAAACTTGCGAAAAGGGATATTGAAATGTGCATGAGCTGTCATGATACGGAAGGGGCTGATCCGACTTGTCTCATTTGTCATGTTGATAGAAATCCCGGTCTTGGTAATGACCCGAAGACACACCCCAAAAATTATATGAAAGATGTTGAAGGCGATTGGCATACGGATGACGGCTCGGTTTGTTTTACTTGCCATATTAACACGAGAAAAGCAGGCGTTGGCTTTTGCGGATATTGTCATGGACAAAAGTAAAAATTAAAGTTTCAAAGGTAAAAAATGAAAGCAAAAATTTTGTTCTTCGTTTTTTCACTTTCACTTATATTTTTGTCCTGCAGTGAGCTAAAAGAAGATGTTTTGGCACCTAAAGCGAAAATTAAATTGACTTACAAAGACGACATAAAGCCCACACTTGACAATCATTGTATTGGTTGTCATAATCAAAATGCGGATTTTGACCTTTCAACTTACTTCGGGATAATACAAAGTGGCGTTGCTTTCCCTGGGGACGAAAATAGCAAGATAATTCGCGTCACTCAACCCGGTGGAAGTATGCGAAAATATCTTGGTGCTGACTCAGCCGTTAAAGCTGAACAAATAAAAAAATGGGTTGTTGAAGATAGTTTGGCGCTTGGTGATATAAAGATTCATCCTTCGGATTGGGTTGACATCAAAAGTGAAAATTCACACGGTAAATTTTTAAGGAAGATAGGTTATAATTTTGATCAGTGCAAACAATGTCACGGTAAGGATTATACTGGAGGTGTGAGCAAATCATCTTGCTATGCTTGTCATAGTAGTGTTGGTGGACCGGAGGCGTGTAATACCTGTCACGGAAGCGTTGCTAATTCAGCTCCGCCGAGGGATTTGAACAATAACTTTTCAACAACTGCGCGCGGTGTTGGGGCTCATCAATCACATGTCGTTGAGGGAAAACTCACCGTTGCTTTTGATTGCGTTGAATGCCATATAAAGCCCGTCGCTCTTAAATCTCCAGGTCATATTGATACGACTCCTGGGGCGGAAGTCATCTTTCAGGACAGTTCGCTTGCAAGACATAAATCAGCTGGATTTAACATAGGCGAGTTTATAGTTCCGAACCCAATTTACGATTCAGGAAATTTAACCTGCTCAAATACTTATTGTCACGGTTATTTCAGGAACGGGAACATGAATAACGCACCGAAATGGAATGTAGTTGACGGTAGTCAAGCCGTGTGTGGAAGCTGTCATGGGTTACCACCCGGAGGAACTCATCCGAAAGTTTCAGCTACATCTTGTGCGACAAGCTGCCATAACGATGTTGTTGAACTTTCAAGCGGTGTTTTAAAAATCAAAGATAAAACAAAGCACATAAACGGAAAGTTGAATTTGTATGGTTACGAACTTGATTTTTCCGTTGAGGGTTTGAGAAGGATTGTGTCAAGGTGAAATTTTTCATCCGTTTTTTGTTTTTATCATAAAAAAAGCCGTATGGAAAAGAGAAGAGCGTATAAGTACTATGACCTTGTAATGGCTTCTTTTGTAACCGTCCTTTTGTGCTCAAATATAATCGGGGCGGAAAAGGTTGTAAATATATATGGTTTCTCTTTCGGTGCAGGTGTTCTTTTCTTCCCGATAAGTTATATCTTCAACGATGTCTTAACTGAGGTTTATGGATATGCTCGTTCAAGAAAAGTTATTTGGGCTGGATTTGGGGCTTTGATATTTGCCTCTTTTATGAGCTGGTTTGTAAGAAAACTTCCACCAGATCCGAATTGGCAGTATCAAAGCGCCTATGATATAGTTTTCGGTCAAACGCCAAGAATTGTCATCGCTTCAATAACTGCATTTTGGGCGGGGGAATTCACAAATTCATTTGTCCTCGCAAAGATGAAACTCTTAACCAGAGGACGATTCCTATGGACCAGGACGATCGGTTCGACAATAGCTGGCGAAGCGGTTGATTCACTCATATTTTACCCGGTTGCTTTCTATGGATTCTGGACGAATGAACTTTTACTCAAAGTGATGATAACAAATTATGCGATAAAAGTCGGCTGGGAAGCTGTGATAACGCCAGTGACATATAAATTTGTCAACTTTTTGAAAAGGGCGGAAAATGAGGACTATTACGATTGGGATACCGACTTCAATCCTTTCAAGGTCCAAGTTTAAGGGAAGAAGATTGAATTTTGCTTGGATTTTTTTAAATTTCTCAGGTAGACTTTGAGAATAAATTCAGTTGGAAGATGTTGAACCTGGCGTTGATCATAGTTTTGAGTTATCTTGTTGGCTCAATTCCAACAAGTATAATTGTTGGAAGGGCTGTCAAAGGTATTGACATTAGAAACTACGGGAGCGGAAATCCGGGCGGGACAAATGTGATAAGAGTTGTTGGGCTTGGATGGGGAATTTTTGTGATTTTGTTTGATGCGTTTAAAGGTTTTTTTGCGACCGCATTTATTTCTAAATGGTTTTACCATGGAGAAATTGCAACGATTTTAAACTTTACAACAGTTCAAATCATCGCTGGATGCTTTTCTGTGATTGGACATGTTTGGACTGTTTTCGCTGGCTTTAAAGGAGGCAAAGGAGTTAGCACATCTGCTGGAATGTTGCTTGGAATAGCCCCGTTTGATCTTTTGATCGCGCTTCTTGTTTTTGTTTTTATTGTCGCATCAACAAGATATGTTTCGCTTGGCTCAATTGTATCTGCGATTTTATTCCCGGGCATAATCTTTTTGACGGAGAAAATTTTTGGTGTAAAGCATTCTGATTTCATGACACTTTTAATTTTTGGAAGTGCAATTGCGATTTTGATAGTTTACAGACATAAGAGCAATATCAAGCGTTTGCTTTCAGGGACGGAGAACAAGTTAAGTTTTGGAAGAAAATGAAAATTGGCGTCATAGGTTCAGGGAGTTGGGGGACAACGCTTTCTCTTTTGCTTTACGACAACGGGCATAGTGTTAAGTTGTGGTTTAGAAGGAAAAGTTATCTTGATGAAGTGAAGAGAAAGCGAGAGAATTTTCTTTATCTTCCCGATGTCAAAATACCAGAAGAGATTTTCCTGACAGCGGACATCGGCGAAGTTGTTGCTGATTCTGAAATTTTGGTGCTAGCGGTTCCGACGCAACATTTGAGAAATGTTTTAACCTTGCCTGAATTTTTTGATTGCAAAAATAAAATTTTTGTCAATGTCGCAAAAGGGATTGAGAATAAAACGTTGATGAGAGTTTCGGAGATCGTTAAAGATGTTTTAAAGCTGAATGAAAATTATTGTGTTCTTTCTGGACCAAGTCATGCGGAGGAGGTTAGCAGAAAGATGCCAACGGCTGTTGTCGTGGCTTCTTTTGAAAGGGAAGTTTCAAATCTCGTTCAAGGTGTCTTTATGAACAAGTATTTTCGTGTTTATACAAGTGATGATGTAATCGGTGTTGAACTTGGTGGGGCTTTGAAAAACATAATCGCGATCGCAACCGGTATAGCAGATGGAATTGGCTTCGGGGACAACACAAGAGCTGCTCTTATGACGAGAGGAATTGCTGAGATTGTTCGCCTTGGTGTTTCAATGGGGGCAAAGCTTGAGACATTCGCCGGTCTTTCGGGAATAGGTGATTTGATTGTCACCTGCACGAGTAAATATAGCAGAAATAGGTATGTCGGGGAACAAATAGGAAAGGGGAAGAAACTTGAAGAGGTTTTAAAAAGTATGGTGATGGTCGCTGAAGGTGTTTGGACTACGATTTCAGCTGTTGAGCTTTCAAAGAGATATAATGTTGAGATGCCGATAACCAGCGCAGTTTACGATGTCCTTTTCAATGGCAAAGACCCTTTCGTTGCAACTTCTGAATTGATGGGGAGAAGCGCTAAACCAGAGGTTTGGGGGATTTCTTAAAGTTTTTTAGCAAGGACGACTGTTAATTTTTGCGTGAACTTCTCTCCGCTCTCTGATCTCGCTTCAAATAAAATTATGTAAATCCCAATTCTCAAAATCTTGCCTCCATCATCGCTCCCATCCCAAATTAAATTCCCCTCTCGCGATGAATATTGTGATGTTGCAAGTGTTTTAACAAGTCGCCCATATGAATCAAAAATTTTCACACTAATTAAAGCAGAATTAAATGGCAAAGTGTAAGAGATAATGCAAACATCTTCAAAACCATCTCCATCGGGTGAAAATGGATTCGGTGTAATGGTGACTTTTCCAGTTGAAGGTTTCCCTCCGATCTCAACGAAAGCGGTGTTTTTGTGCCCAGGGGTTCCACCTTTAATTGAAGATGAACTCGTCCAGCTTGACCTTTCAGCAGATGGAAGATCGGGGTTGACTTTCTCAAGTGACCTCCCTTTTTTGTCAAAAAGTATCGGGCTGTGCCAAGTTGAGGAATATCGCACGCTATCAATTATTTTACCAGTTAAGTCAGTTATCACAACATCGTCAAAGTCGTTATTTAAACTTAATCCCTTGTTCAAAATTATAAGCTTGAAATCAAGCGAGTCATCCTTTGTGAAATAATTTAGAATTGTTGAATCGGGGGCAATTAAAAGATATTCCCCTGGCGAAAGCTCAAAGTCAGAGTTTAAAAGTGTGATGAAATTTGCCTTGCCCTCTTGATTTCTCATATCGTTAAATTTCCAAAGCTTTAAATTCACGCTTCTGTTGGAGCGATTGTAAAGTTCAATGTATTCAGAGTAACCGGGTAGCGGGTCAAACATTATCTCGTTTATAACAATTGAATTTTGAGCGAAACCGACATTTATTTTCCTGAAAAATGAGTTGTTTTTCGGGTTTTCGTCCTGAGCGGTTTGGATAGCGAAAAGCAAAAAGTTTTCACCGGGTTCAAGGTTTTGAAGTTTCAAATTTATAACAGCAGAGTCCTTTTTGTTAAGCGTAATTGTGAAACTTTTTGATAGAATTAACTCTGCTTCGCTTCCGATTGAATCCCTGTTTATATCGTTGAAGACATTGAGCGTGAATTCATTTAATCTGTTTATCCCGACATTTTGAACGACTACGCTTGCGTAAAATTCAGCACCGGTATCAACAGAAGGAGGCGTTTGCACAGATTTTACCGCTATGTCAAAGTTCTTCCGCTTTGTGAAATTTTCTCTTCCGGGAGTTGCTTTTATTGAGTCAGGTGGAATTGCCCAATTCGTTGAATCATTTGAAGATTCCTCAAGATCAATTCTCTCAATTGAGTATCCAGTTTTTCCCCAGCTTCCTCGGTAATAAACGGAATCAATTTTTGACCCTGTTTTATCATAAATAGCCACGGCATCGTCCGTGTTATTAAGCGTTGGAAGTTGAAGTGAAATCAGTTTTGACCCGATGTTATAGAAATTTAAAATTGAGCTATCAGCAGTTAAGATGAGAAATTCATTCGGGTAGAGGAGAAAATCATTTTTAGTGATGTTGACTTTTTTCGTTGCGTCTGATATAGACCAATTTTTCAAATTTATAGTGTCCTGGCTTGCGTTGAAAATTTCAACCCATTCAGGTTCATCACCAGAAGGAGCAAACATTATTTCGTTTATCAAAACACTCCCTTCGGCGGTTGATACATTTATCTGAAAGTAAAATTTATCGTTTAAACTGTCTTCGTCCTCGGGATGAAAGACAAGCGCTATAAATTTGTATGTTTTTAACTCAGTTGGCACAAAGGAGAATGAAACCAAAGTTGAATCATATGGGCTTAATACATTTGGAATAACCCTTTCAACGATAAGTTCATCAACTTGCGGGATTGAATCGTTGTTGGTATCAAAGAAAACCTTTGTCTTGAAATTGGCGAGGGAAATTTTCCCGATGTTTTTGATGATGAGTTGAATTTCAGCTTGTTGCGACTTTAAAATTTTATCGGGTGAAATCGTGCCGGTGATTGTAAGGTCTTTGTCTTTTTGGGTTAATGAATTCTTTGAAAGCGGTGTAGCTTTAAATGGACTTCTTGATGTTCCCCAGTTTTGAGGTGAGTTTGAGGGTAAATCGGGTGAGATTCTTTCAAGTGAGAAACCATTGCCACCTCCCATCGCTGATGTATAATAAACGGAATCAATCAAATTATTGTATTGATCGTAAATTCGCACAGCATCTTCATCGTTGTTTAAAATGGGTAAGGAAATTAACAATACCTTGCTACGATTCAACCAGGGGTAAACTGAAAAAATTGTATCCCTGCTCGTTAAGATCACATAATCGCCGGGGCTTATCTTGAAGGTTGAACTTATGCTTTTCAATGTCTGTGAATCGCCTATTTTCCAGTTTAACAAATCAACGCTTTCGTTCGTCTTGTTGAAAAGTTCAATCCATTCCGGCTCGGGTGATTTCGGAGCGTACATTATTTCGTTGATGACTATTGAATTAAAAGATAAAGGCGGTTGAAGTATTTTTATCTGTTTTTTGACCGTGTTGTTTGTTTCATCTTCGTCACCTTGCGTTGAAACTTTAAGAAAGGAAATATATGTCCCAGAGGGGAGACCTTGAAGCGTGAATTCAAAATTTATTGAGTCGCCTGAATTTAAAAATTGGGAAAATGCTTCCTCAAAAAATTTTTCATCGCTCTGAAAGATTGAATCCCCGTTCAAGTCAATGAAGAAATTTGCGGAGAACTCACCGACGGAAAAAATCCCGATGTTATAGATTGTTGATTTAACATTGAAATTTTGACCTTGAAAAATTTGTTCGGGAGATATCGCGATATCTTTCACCATCAAATCTATCGCTTTAGCCATTATGCTGTTTTTCCTTCCGGGTGTGCTTCTTTCTGAATCCTTTGATATCCCCCAGGTTGATTTCAAGTTTGAATTTCTGTTCGGGTAAATTCTTTCAATTGAATATCCAGCCCTTACCCAGTCGCTTTTATAATAAACGCTGTCAATCACTGTATTGGATGAGTCAAACAAAACAACGGCGTCAGAGTCGTTTCTGAACCTCGCCGATGGAATTTGAGGGGCGATAAAAACTTTTGATGGAATCAAACTGTGAAAGTAGTAAATTGTGTCGCTCCTTGTTATGACGGCGTAACTATCCGGTTGTAAGATGTAATCCTCCGTCGTTATGGTATATTTTGTCGCGGTCAATCGGTTTGAGATTTTCCAGTTTTTCAAATTGATCGGCTCGGATGAGAAATTTAAAATCTCAATCCACTCCGGCTCCCCACCTGATGGGGCGTTCATTATCTCGTTTATAACAACCTGCTGAGAGAAGAGCGCAGAAGTTAAAAGTAGAAATGAAAAAATCAAGCATGTTTTATTTGTTTTCAAGCCGTTCATTTTTCAATATAAAAATTGTTGAAACGATGAGGACGAAAGTCGTCAAAATGCTTGCTTCTGGACCGAAATCACCGCCGGAGAGCAAATTTTCCTCTTTAATTTCAACATCAAAGAGTGGTTCAACTAGATTTGTCCCGCTTACGGGTAAGGAGAAAAAATAACCTTGGAAAAAATTCCAGGAGAAGTGCAAACTTATCGGCAACCACAATGAGCGTGTTTTGACAAATGCGCTTGATAACCAAACACCGGCGAGGAAAATGTTTAATAGAGCGATTGAATTTATATTGGGATTTTGAATATGCGCTAAGGCAAAAATTGAGGAAAAGATCAATGTCGCAACCCATGGATTTGTCCAATCAATCGCTCGTTGAAAGGGATAACCACGGAATAAGATTTCCTCACTGAAAGCGACAATTGTAAAAAGTAAAAGCGCCTCAAAAATTTGCGGGAAGATGTCCCTCGGTGAAAAGTCATATTTGTAATATCCAAGCAGAGAGTTTGGAAGGACAACGACAGTTATCATGACAAAACCGAGAATTAGACCGTAATAAACTTGCGACTTTGTCCCAGGTGTGAAATTTAAACCTATATCGGTTAATTTTCTCCTCTCAAAAAATCTCATCATTATGAAGGTTGAAAGCAAGGTAGATAGGAGCAATGAAATTTCGCCGAGCAAAAATACGGGCAGTTTGACAAATGCGTACAAAGCGACGCTAAGAAAGAGAAAAGATGCAATGAAGACGAGGAAAAAAATTAATATCTTCAAGAACGGTTTCAACTTCGTCAATCTGTTTTATTTTTCAAGTAGTTTAATGCTTTTTTACCTATGTCCTTTCTGTAATGCATACCTTCAAATTTTACAAGTTCAACAGCGCTATAGACATTTTTGATCGTGGTTTCAAATTCTTTTCCAATCGCTGTTATCCCAAGGACACGTCCACCATCGGTTAAAATTTTGTTGTTAACTTTCTTCGTGCCAGCGTGGAAGATGATTATATCGCTTAATTTCTTCAACTCGTCAAGACCCTTGATCTCTTTCCCCGTTTCATATTTATCCGGGTAGCCAGCTGAAGCAAGAATGACGCAGACAGCGGTTAAATCCTTGATTGAGTATTTTAAATTTTTGATTCCGCCTTCAATCGCACTGAAAAACATCTCTAAAATATCCGTCTCAATGAGCGGTAGAACAACTTGCGTTTCAGGGTCTCCAAATCTGCAATTAAACTCAAGGACTTTCGGACCCTCATCCGTTATCATAAGACCGCAGTATAGACAACCCTTATACTTTCTATTTTCACTTTTAAGACCTTCAATTGTTGGTTTGATTATTTCATTTTTAATCCTTTCAAGCATACTTTGGTCAATTAAAGGTGTTGGGGCGTATGAGCCCATTCCACCGGTGTTTTTACCTTTGTCGTCATCAAAGACCCTTTTATAATCTTGCGCTGGCGGTAGCGTTATAAAATCATCTCCATCTGTTATAGCAAATATAGAAGCTTCCTCACCCTTGAGGAACTCTTCAATCACGATTTTTTCGCCCGCTGAGCCGAAAATTTTTCCCAAAAAATAAAGTTCAATTGTTTTAATTGCTTCGTTGTGATTTTCGCATATCGTCACGCCTTTCCCGCCAGCTAAACCATCAGCTTTTATGACTATGGGTGGAGTTAAAGAAAGAGCGAATTTTTTCGCTTTATCAATTTCATCAGCTGTAAATGTATCGTAATTCGCGGTAGGTATGCTGTATTTACGCATGAAATTTTTTGCGAAGACCTTACTACTTTCAATTTCAGCTGGCAGTTTACGCGGACCGAAAATTTTTAAACCTTTTGATTCAAATAAGTCAACGATTCCAAGTGAGAGTGGAAGTTCAGGACCGACAACTGTTAAATCAACTTTATTTTCAATCGCGAAGTTGAGGAGTGAATTTATATCGTCAGCTTTTATTGGGATTGTCTCTGCGATTTCTGATATTCCAGCGTTGCCGGGTGCACAAAAAATTTTCTTTACACTTTTTGATTGCGATATTTTCCAAACAAGCGCATGTTCCCTCCCACCGCCTCCAACGACGAGGACATTCATCGTTTTAAATTCGTTTTATTTTTAATCATAGGTGAAATTTTCAAGCTCGCGAACCAGAGAAATTATGATATTGTTGATGTCGTAATTTTCTTCGTTTACGATCGGTGAAATTTGTCTTTGATTTTTGAAAACATCAAACGCTTTCGCAAAGGCGTTCACAATTGAATTTGGGTCGTTCAAATCGGCGATCAAGCTGTTTTTATAATCACCGATTATGTATCTGTAATTGTTTTGCCCGTTAATTATAGCAATGTATGGCTTTCCAGCGCCGATATAATCGTATGGAATGTTTGCGCTGTCAAATTCATCAATGTAGATTAAAAAGTTTGACGAGCAAAGCAATTTCACATATGCTTCTCGTTGCAGGTTGAGAAATATTTTCACATTTTCTTTCAATTGAAGCTTCGTGATTAAATTTATCGTATCGCGAGTTGGTATGCCTATTAAATTTAGAACGAGCGACTTTTTGAAAAGTTCATCCCTTCGTGAGATTTGATTTAGTGCAGTTAAAATCGGCTTTATTTTTTTGACGGTTATTTTCCCCGATGCGAAGGTTAGGGTGAAATTTTCATTTTTATCGTCATGTTTGGAAGCGAACTCAAGGAAGTTCACCCCAGTTGGGATTATCTTTACGGAATTGTAGTCAAGGAAAAGATGGTTTTGAAGGAGTTTATCTTTGATTTTTCTATTGTCGGCAATGATGAGCGAGCCGTCCCTTAAGAGTTTTTTCTCTTTGGATTGATGTTTTTCTAAAGCTGTTGTTAGGGAATAGTCAATTATGAGAGGGATTTTAAATTTTTTTGATAGATGTGCGCCAATTTGTATGTTTGAAAGTGGCGGTGCAAATGCAATTATCACATTGAAGTTTTCGCCTTTTAAAATTTTCTCGCCAAATTTTATCGCCCTATTCTTCCAAATCTGCTCAGGTTCTGATAAACCAAAGAATTTCAAGATTGAAGCGCTTGCCCCAGATAAAAATTCTTTACCGAGATTTGGAAAGTTTAGAGTGGCTATTTTTGAAAACGGCTTGAAAAGATTAACAGCATAAACTTTTATCTTGCTCTCTTTAATTTGTTCTGAAAATGTGAAGTCCTTTAAGTAAGGGAAGAAATTATGATTCAAAGTTAAAATTGATGCAAACCAATTGTAACTTGTCAAATTTCTTGCGAAGTTGAATACCCTTATGCTTTGACCATAGACGACAGGAAGAAAGTAATATGTTATCATCAAAACTTTTCTCATAGCTCAATCAAATTTTTTGGCAGGGTTGTCAAGCTTAATGCGGTTGAATTGACAAGTATGTCATCTTCTATCCTTACACCACAAAATCCCGGGATGTAAATACCGGGTTCAATGGTTATGACATTTCCATCTTTGAGGACATAATCGCTTCTCGGTGAGATTCTCGGGAGCGTGTGTATTTCCGTGCCAAGCCCGTGACCAAGCGAGTGCTTGAAAAATTTGGCGTATCCTTTTCTTTTTATGTAGTTTCTCGCAACAGCATCAAGCTCGTTAGCTTTCATACCCGACCTTACCGATTCAATTGCGATCTTTTGTGCTTCAAGCACTATGTTGTAAATTTTCCTTGCCTCACTTGAGATTTTCCCAACCGCTATCGTTCTCGTTATATCAGAGTGGTATCCGTTATAAACACAACCGAAATCAATTACGACAAGTTCACCTTTTTTTATTTTCTTATCCGTGGCGACACCGTGTGGAAGCGCTCCTCTCCAACCGCTTGCGACGATTATATCAAAAGCATCCCTTTCGGCTCCGTTTTTCCTCTGTAGGTATGAAATTTCGGATGCTATCTCAATTTCAGAAATCCCGGGCTTTATCAAACTTAATATCTCGTTGAAAACTCGTTCGCTTATTTTAATTGCCTCTTTTATGAAGTTTACCTCTTCACTTGTTTTCACAGCGGATATCTCTTCAATGAGGTTGTATGTTGGGACGAGTTTTATATTTTTGAATTTCCCTTTTATTTTTGCGTAGGCAGAAAATGGCAAATGTTCGGCTTCAAACCCAATCTTCCTCAACCCGTTTAAAATTTTTTTCCTTTCAATTAATTCAAAAAGTGACTCATTAATTGCGATCATTCTCTTGAAGCCCCTGACCTGAATTTTCGCTTGTTCTTTGTATCTGAAATCGGTTATAAAGAATGAGTTTTCCTTTGTTATCAGGCAAAGCGCTGATGAACCGGAAAATCCAGTCAGGTATCTTATGTTTGGAAGGTGATTTATTAGGATGGCATCTATGTCAAACTCGTCCAATTTCTCTCTAACTTTTTCAACTTTGGTCTTCCAATTGCCCATCAGCGTTTAAAGATTTGATATGCTGTAATTTGGAGCTTCTTTTGTGATTATCACATCGTGTGGATGGCTTTCTCTCAATCCCGCGTTTGTCATTAAGATGAATTTCGTCTTTAATTTCATTTCTTCAATGTTTCTGGCACCGCAATATCCCATGGCTGAGCGCAAGCCCCCGATCATTTGGTATACGACATCGTGAAGGTGACCTTTATACGGGACTCTGCCTTCAATTCCCTCGGGGACGAGCTTTTTTATGTCTTCTTCAACATCTTGGAAATATCTTTCAGCGCTTCCGGATTTCATCGCTTCAAGCGAACCCATACCTCTATAAACCTTGTAACTTCGTCCCTCATATAGGACTTTTTCCCCTGGGCTTTCCTCTGTGCCTGCGAAAAGAGCTCCAATCATGACGGAATCAGCCCCAGCAGCGATTGCTTTAGCTATATCGCCAGTTTGCTTTATTCCGCCATCGGCAATTATTGGAATTTTATACTTAATCGCAACCTCCGCACAATTCATTATCGCTGTTATCTGAGGAACTCCAACGCCAGTTACTACCCTTGTTGTGCAAATTGACCCTGGACCAATTCCAACTTTGACAGCATCAGCCCCCGCTTTTATAAGATCAAGCGTTGCTTCTCCGGTTGCAACATTTCCAGCTATGACATCAAGTTCAGGAAATTTCTTTTTTATCTTCTTCAACATTTCAATCACTCCCTTTGAATGACCGTGAGCGGTGTCAATAACTATCACATCAACTCCGACTTTTTTAAGTTCTTCAACCCTTTCAATTGTGTCCGACCTTATTCCAACCGCTGCTCCAACCCTTAATCTCCCAAGTTCATCTTTACAAGCGTTCGGATATTTTTTCTTTTTTTGTATGTCCTTGAATGTTATTAGTCCCTTCAAATAGCCATTTTTATCAACAACCGGCAATTTTTCTATTTTGTATTTTTGCAAAATTTTTTCAGCTTCTTCAAGCGTTGTGCCAACAGGAGCGGTTATCAGGTTTGAATTCGTCATATATCTTGAGATTTCCGCATCGGGGTCGGGTTCAAATCTTAAATCGCGATTTGTAACAATGCCGACAAGCTTACCGTTTGAATCAACTATCGGGATACCGGAGATTCTGTAAGTGCTCATTATCTCAAGCGCATCGCGAACTTTTCTATCAGGTGTCAAAGTTATTGGGTTTAAAATCATACCGCTTTCGGATCGTTTAACTTTATCAACTTCGCTTGCTTGCTTTTCAATTGACATATTTTTGTGAATTATGCCAATTCCACCTTCCCTTGCAATCGCTATTGCCATCTCCGACTCTGTCACTGTGTCCATTGCTGCGCTGACAAGGGGAATGTTTAACTTGATGTTCCTGGTCAATTTCGTTGAAACATCAACTTCCCGTGGTAAAACATTTGATTTCGCCGGGACAAGCAGGACATCGTCAAATGTGTATGCAATCCCGATGATTTTATTTTTGAAGATTTTAGCCATTGGAAATTCGTTGCTTGTTTATATGACTTTTAAAATTTTCAAGATGAATTCAAGCGCGCCTCGGTTTAGGAAAATCACGGCGAAAAGCAATCTTTTCTCAATCTTCAAGACAGCATTTTCAATCTCCTTGCTCAACTCAATCCTTACGGATTCAATTTTTGATGATAACCCCGCCCTTACGGATTCAATTTTTGTCTCAAATTCTTTCTTCGTCACAAACTCTTTCAAAAGTTCATCCCTTAACTCAAACTTCGTTTGAGCCCATTTATTTACTATCTCAGCGTCAATTATCGTTTCAAAAGCTTTTACAATTTTTTTCGCCTTTTCAGCCCCAATATATACTTCCGCCGGTATTGTAAATGGCATTTTTGAATTATCTTGTTTATTTGAAAGCTGAAAAGCCAGTTATATACTCGCCGATTATCAATGTATGTATGTCGTGCGTTCCTTCGTATGTCTTCACCGACTCAAGATTGTTCATATGGCGCATGACTGGATATTCGTTCAGTATGCCGTTAGCCCCGAGTATATCCCTTGCGAGTCGTGCAATTTCAAGGGCGTGGTAGACATTATTTCGCTTGGCGAGCGAGACCTGTACATAAGTTGCTTTACCTTGATCTTTTAAGCGTCCAAGTTGGATGCAAAGAAGTTGAGCTTTCGTTATTTCCGTTAGCATATAGACAAGTTTCTCTTGAACAAGTTGAAAGGAAGCGATAGGTTTATCAAATTGAATTCTCGTCTTTGCATATTCAAGCGCTGTTTCAAAGCAAGCCATTGCTGCTCCAATTGCTCCCCATGCGATGCCATATCTTGCTTGTGTCAAGCACATAAGAGCTGATTTTAAACCGTTGGTCTTTGGAAGCAAATTTTCTTCCGGTATCCAGCAATCTTGAAATATAAGTTCGCTTGTTACAGAAGCCCTGAGGGAATGTTTTCCTTTCATCTCTTGAGTTTCAAACCCTGGCGTTCCTTTTTCAACGAGGAAACCTCTTATTACGCCATCAAGTTTAGCCCAGACAACGGCAACATCTGCGATTGAACCGTTCGTGATCCACATCTTTGTACCATTGAGGACAAAACCGCCGTTTTTATACTCTGCCTTGGTGCGCAATCCCCCGGGATTTGAACCAAAGTCGGGCTCGGTCAGACCAAAGCAACCGATTTTTTCACCCTTTGCAAGCTTCGGGAGCCAGTAATTTTTTTGCTCTTCACTTCCGAACTCGTAAATGGGATACATAACAAGTGCACTTTGCACTGAGGCAAAACTTCTTATCCCGCTATCACCACGCTCAAGCTCTTGCATTATCAAACCGTATGCGACATTGTTTAAATTAGCACAGCCATACTTTTCTGGGAGAGTTGCGCCGAAAATTCCCAATTCAGCCATCTCAGGTATAAGGTGCATGGGAAATGTTCCTTCCATATAATGTTTTTCAATTATCGGTATAACCCTCTCGTCAACCCATTCCCTCACGGTATCTCTTACCATTTTTTCTTCCTCGCTGAGAAGTTCCTCGGTGTTATAGAAGTCAACGCCTTTAAATTTTGTCCCCACTAACATTTTTAAAGTGGAATTTTGTTTTTAAGTTCGTTGTAAATTATCAAAAAACGAAGTCAAATGCAAGGTGACTATATAGAAAGAATTTTCGCTATCTTCAAAAGATAAGGGTCAAGTTCTTTCCTTCTTCCAAATGTTTCTTTAAGTGGAGTTAATTTTATCTCGCCTTTCACTTCGCCTACCATTACATTAAATTTGCCCGAAATAAGAGCTTCAACAGCTGCTACACCGAGTTTGCTTGCAAGTATTCTATCTCTTGCGCTCGGGGAGCCACCTCGCTGTATGTGCCCGAGAACAACGACGCGATAATCAAAACCGTAAAGTTCTTTCACTTTTTTCGCTATTTTGAAAGCACCTCCCTCTTCATCACCTTCGGCAACTATTATGATACTACTTGTTTTATCCTTTCTGAAACCTTTCAAGACATTCTTTATTTCTTCATAATCGGTCTGTTCTTCAGGTATGGCTATGTATTCAGCCCCGCCACCTATTCCCGCCTCAACAGCTATGAATCCGGATGTTCTTCCCATCACTTCAACATAAAACAACCTGTCGTGTGCATCGGCAGTATCTCTTATCTTGTCAATTGATTCAAGCGCTGTATTTACAGCTGTATCGTAGCCGATTGTGTAGTCAGTTCCGTAAAGGTCGTTATCAATCGTTGCTGGTATTCCAACTGATGGTATCCCGTGCTCTTCGTATAAGGCAACCGCACCTCTAAATGTCCCGTCCCCTCCTATAGCGACTAATGCTTCAATTCCTTGTTCTTTTAAATTTTTTGCTGCTTTTGCTCGCCCTTCTTTCGTCATGAACTCCTCAGACCTTGCTGTTTTGAGGATTGTCCCACCACGCTGAAGTATGTTTGAAACCGAGCGCGCTTGAAGAGGGATAAATTCACCATTTATCATCCCCTGATAACCGTGACCTATACCTATAACTTCAAGACCGTAATAAATCCCGGCTCTTACAACCGCTCTTATACATGCGTTCATGCCCGGTGCATCGCCACCGCTTGTGAAGACACCGATTCTTTTCATAATTGATTTGATTAGCGTTTGTTTTTATTAAGTTAAATTTAAACATCGGGCTTAAAAAATACAAAGGGCTTTCGGGGAATTTTTGAAGTTTTAAACCTTTTGATTAATTTTTCCAAAGAAACAAATTGCACTATGCTAAAGTGAAAAAACTCATCTCAATTCTTTTTGCGTTTCACTCGTTGATATCCCAAAATTTTTTCAAGCCCACGCCTTTAAGAGACGACACCTTGGCTAAGGCAGGGGATAAAATCATAACAACACGGGATTTCATCCAAAGATATGAACTAACGGTTTGGCAGGGGAAGGAGAGGAAAACGCAGGTTGACAAAAATAAGCTTGAATTTTTATACTCAATGATTGCGGAAAAATTACTTGCGCTTGAAGCTTTAGAACTTGGCTTGGATAAAGAACCAGAGATTGAAAAAGCGATAAAACAAACGGAAAAACTTCTCGTCCTTGATGAGCTCTATAAACTTGAGATAAAAAATAAGGTTGAGGTTACAGAAAAAGAGATATTGGAAGCCCTGCCTAAATTTAACACGGAAGTTGAAATTCATTACATAATAGCAAAAAATAAAAGTGAAGCGGATTCTATCTGGGGCTTGCTGAAAAAGGGGATTGAATTTGATAGCTTGATGGTTGAGCTCGGTCAAGGTGAGAACAAAGAAAAATTAAGATGGGGTGAAATTTATGAGCCCATTGAAAAGGTGGTTTATGATTATCTCTCCGTCGGTGAAGTTTATCAACCTATACTTGTTGATTCACTTTGGTATATAATTAAGCTTGCTGGCAAGGTTTCAAAGTTTGGTTTAAGTCCCGATGAAATTGAAAGCGCTAAAAGTCAAGTTAGGAGGATCATACAGTTAAGGAAGGAAAGGGAGAAGCTCATTGAATTCTCTCAAAAGTTCGGCGAGGGGAAAGTTTTAAAAGTTGACGCTCAACTTTTAAAACTCCTTTTTAACGAGATAAATAAAATAGTTGAGAAGAAAAAATTTGTGAGAAGGGCTGAAAATGTTGCAGTTTATCCGATCGCAATTTTGAGGGATGATTTTTTGGAGATAAAGAAAAATCTTGTGGATCATCTTGATGATTATTTTTTAAAAGCGGATAGCTTCAAAAGGACGCTTGACTATGTGATTGATCAATTGTCTTTTAAGGGCTTTGTCCTTCGCTCGGGGAGTCAAAGCGTTGGCGGAACATTGAACTCGCTTTTAAAAACAATCATAAACGAGGAGTTCCTCGCCTTTGAAGGGTATCGCCGTGGGCTTGATAAGTCGCCGGAGGTTTTGAAGGATATGGAAATGTGGAGGGATGCTTATCTTGCTTACGCTATGAAAAAGAAGTTGCTTGACTCGCTTAATTTGGGGAAGAAAATAACCGCTGAAGAACTTTTGAAGGGCTATTCCGCATCGCAAATATGGGAGATAAAAATTCAAGAAATACTCGTTGATGATTTATCTTTTGCTGATTTTCTTTTGAAGTTAGTAGAGCAGGGATATGATATGGGTGAGCTTGCAAGAAGATTTTCAAAAAGGGAATGGGCGAGGGAAAGTGGAGGCATCATTGGATATGTCCTTTCAAATCAACTTGGTGAAATTGGACAAATCGCTGGGACGCTTGAACCAGGGCAAGTTTACGGACCAATTTATACCGATGAAGGTTATTCAATTTTTAAGCTTCTTGACAAACGAAAACCGAAAGATACGCTTTATGTCGCAAATTACGATACTTTCAGCATCACACTGAACAAACTCATTGCTTCGCTATCGGATAAGTATGGCGTTGAAGTAAGAGCCGAAGCGCTCAAATCGGTAGAGGTTACATACATAAATACGATCGTCGTTCGTTTTCTTGGTTTTGGTAATAGAATACTTGCTGTTCCATTGCTTGAGAGAAATGTTGATTGGTTGAGATTTTTGAAAAATAGGAAATTACCCCTGCCATAAATTTGAATTTATCTTGCGGTTTTAATATATTTGCAAAGAGTTCTTTGACCAAAATAAATGAAAAATGTGTATGCTAACTGAGTTTGCCAAGGTTTTATTATTTTTATTCATAGGAGTTGTTTTTGTTGCTGGTGGTTTAATCACAAATCGCTTGCTTAGACCTCATAGACCCAACACCGAAAAATCCACAATTTACGAATGCGGGGAAGAGCCAATTGGAAATCCCTGGATAAAGTTTAACATCAGATTTTATACGGTGGCTTTGATATTTTTAATTTTTGATGTTGAAGTTGTTTTTCTCTTTCCTTGGGCTGTGATTTACAAGGAGCTTGGATTATTTGCTTTCGTTGAGATGGTTATTTTCCTTGCTATTTTGATACTTGGTTTTGCGTATGCTTGGGCAAAGGGCGACCTTGAATGGGATAAGCCAACGCCAAAGTTCCTTGATGTTGAGAAGAAGGAATTTGAAAAAGTTGAAGCTTAAAAAATAATTTTGAGGAGAAAAATGGGACTTTTAGATAAAAGGTTTGAAAATGAGAACATAGTTATAACGACAGTTGAAGATGTTCTGAATTGGGCAAGATTATCGTCTTTGTGGATGATGCAGTTTGGTCTTGCCTGTTGCGCAATTGAGATGATGGCAGCTTCAGCTTCGCATTTTGATATAATGAGGTTTGGGATAATACCGAGGTCATCACCAAGACAGGCGGATTTAATGATAGTCGCTGGTACGGTGACTTTAAAAATGGCTTCAAGAGTGAAAAGGTTGTATGAGCAGATGCCTGACCCTAAATATGTCATTTCAATGGGCAGTTGCGCAAATTGTGGCGGTCCGTATTGGGAACATGGTTATCATGTTTTGAAGGGAGTGGATAGGGTTATCCCGGTTGATGTTTATGTTCCAGGTTGTCCGCCAAGACCAGAGGCGTTGCTTGAGGGTATAATTAAGCTCAGAGAAAAAATAAGGCGAGAGAGCATAGTCAAGAAAAAGCTCCCGCCGGTTTATGTTGAGGAAAAATAAAATTTGGTTTTTGAAATGCAACCAACAGAAATATATGAGCGAATAAAGGAAAAATTTGAAGACGCAATAGTTGAGTTTAAGCCCGATGCAATCACCGAACCGTATCTTGAAGTAAAACCAGATAGAATTAAAGATATATGTGAATTTTTACGCGATGAACCTGAACTTGCGTTTGATTATTTGATGTGCTTAAGCGGTGTTGATTATGGAAATGGAACGCTTGGAGTTGTTTATCATATCTATTCAATGAAACACGCTCACAGGTTTGTTTTAAAAGTAAAAGTACCAGTTGAAAACCCGGTTGTCAAGTCGGTTGAATCGGTTTGGAAAAGTGCAAATTGGCACGAACGCGAAGCCTATGATATGTTTGGGATCGTATTTGAAGGTCATCCTGATTTGAGGAGGATTTTGATGCCGTATGATTGGCCAGAGGGAAGTTATCCTTTGAGGAAGGATTTTCAAGTTCCAGAATTTTACAATGGTATGAAAATTCCGTATTGAAATAGATTTTAAAAATTAACTTTGATTTGTTGATGGCTACATATGAAATAACCACCCGTTCAATCAGGGGCGACTTAAAGACGGATACAATGATTTTGAATATGGGACCTCAACATCCCTCCACTCACGGGGTCTTGCGACTTGAACTTGTCGTTGATGGAGAGATAATCGTTGATGTAATACCGCATATAGGTTACCTTCATCGTTGCTTTGAAAAACACGCCGAACAGATGACGAATTATCAACAAGTCATCCCGTATACCGATCGGATGGATTATGTAGCAGCTATGGGAAATGAACTTGCTTATGTTCTTGCGGTTGAAAAATTGATGGGGCTTGAGGTTCCAGAAAGGGTTCAATATATACGGGTTATAATGGCTGAGTTACAAAGGATCGCAAGTCACCTCCTTGCGATTGGGACTTATGGACTTGACCTTGGAGCTTTTACTCCATTTTTGTGGTGTTTCAGAGAAAGGGAAAAGATACTTGATATGTTTGAGATAACCTGCGGTGCGAGGTTGCTTTATAACTATATCTGGATCGGTGGCGTCTCTCATGACTTACCATCTGAGTTCGGGAAAAAATTAAAGGACTTTTTGAAGACATTTCCGAAGGCGTTGAAAGAGATAAATGATCTTTTGACATTTAATAAAATTTTCATAGATAGGACAGCAAATGTCGGGGTCTTGCCGGCAGATGTTGCCATAAATTACGGCTGTAGCGGTCCGATGCTTCGCGGTTCTGGAGTTAAGTTTGACTTGAGAAAGAATGAACCATATCTCGTTTATGATAGGTTTGAATTTGATATACCAGTTGGTGAGGGTAAAATGGGGACCGTTGGCGATTGCTGGGATAGATATTATGTCAGGGTTAGAGAAATGGAAGAAAGTTTAAAGATAATTGAACAAGCGTGGGAGCAAATTCCAGCTGGCGATGTTCATTCCGCTATTCCGAAGAAAGTTAGACCACCGCAGGGAGAAGTTTATTTCAGGACCGAAAACCCAAGAGGCGAGATCGGCTTTTACATCATAAGCGATGGTCACTCGTCAAGTCCATTCAGAGTAAAAGCCAGGGCTCCAAGCTTTGTTAATTTATCCGTGTTGCCGGAAATCTCAAGAGGTTATATGATAGCTGACCTTGTTGCAATCCTTGGAAGTGTTGATATAGTTCTCGGCGAGGTTGATCGGTGATTTTAAAAACAAAAATTTCTTGGAGATGCAAGATTTTTTAAATATGCTTATCGCTTCTGTCATACCGCTTTTATTTATACTCGTGTATGCCGTTGTAATCTTATGGGTTGAGATAAAAGTCGCCTCGCATGTCCAGGACCGACTTGGTTATATGTATACCGGGGGCTTTCACGGTTGGGCTCAGCCGATAGCGGATTTGTTGAAACTTTTGACGAAGGAACATATCACGCCTGTTAACTCGGATAAAGTTTTGTTTACACTTGCCCCAGTCATTGTGTTTGCGAGTTCGTACGCAGCTTATGCTGCTTTGCCATTCACTTCAACTTTCATAGCAGCAAATTTAAATGTCGGTGTTTTCTATATCATCGCTATAACTTCATTTGTAGTCATTGGGATTTTGATGGCTGGGTGGTCCTCAAATAATAAGTATTCAATGCTTGGGGCGATGCGCTCGGTTGCTCAAATTGTAAGTTATGAAGTTCCAACGGCGCTTTCAATTTTAACTGTGATCGTCGTTGCAGGAACATTGAATTTGCAAGAGATTTGCCAAATGCAAAAGGGCGGTTTATTTAACTGGTTCATCTTCAAGTACCCGCCGTTTATGTTTATAACTTTCTTGATTTATTTCACCGCTTCGCTTGCTGAGGTCAATAGAACTCCCTTTGATATACCAGAGGCTGAATCAGAGCTCGTTGCGGGTTATCATACTGAATACACCGGGATGAAATTTGCGATGTTTTATCTAGCTGAATATGCGAATATGTTCCTTGTCTCTGGGATTTCGGCAATACTTTTCTTTGGTGGATGGAACAGTCCCTTTGGCGATTTTATGTCCGGTCCAGCTTGGGGTGTTTTTTGGTTCGTTTTAAAAGGACTTTTCTTCGTTTTCTTACAAATCATGTTGAGATGGACATTGCCAAGATTAAGGGTTGATCAGTTGATGTATGTCTCGTGGAAGGTTTTGACGCCGATTTCGTTTGTGAACATATTAATTGTTGGTTTATGGGCGCTTTTAAAATAAAAAGGTCTCAAAAATGATTCAATACTTCAAAAATATATTCATCGCTATCTGGACTATACTTGTGGGGCTTAAACTTACTTTCAAGCATCTATTTGTCAGAGCTGTGACAATTCAATATCCCGATGTTAAGTTGAAACTTCCAGAAAGAGCAAGGAATCGCCTTTATGTGAATATAGATGATTGCATCGGTTGCAGGCAATGCGAGATGGCTTGCCCAGTTGATTGCATTACTATTGAAACGGTTAAGGCGCTTCCAAATGAAGACCTTGGAGTGACCTCAACCGGAAATAAAAAACGCCTTTGGGTTACAAGGTTTGATATTGATGTCAGCAAGTGTTGCTATTGTGGGCTTTGTGTCTATCCGTGCCCAACAGAATGCATCTACATGACCGATGTTTATGAGTTCTCGGAATATAACAGGCACAACCTGATTTATCATTTTAGTAATTTCACGCCTGAGGAAGCAGAGCTCAAGAAAAAGCAGGTTGAAGAATTTGAACTTGAACAGAAGATGAAGAAAGCTCAAAAACCAGCGGAAGCGAACGTTAATAACCCCGGAGGAGCCGGTTCTTAAAAACAAAAATTTGATCCGTAAAGATGAGTTTATTTGACATTGCCTTTTACATCATCGCTGTTTTGACGATTGCATCTGCAATTGTAGTGGTGAGCGCCAGGAATATAATCTATTCCGCATTTGCGCTTCTTTTCACTTTCTTTGGAGTTGCTGGTTTATATGTTTTGCTTAATGCTGATTTCATAGCTGTGACGCAGGTTTTGATTTATGTTGGAGGTATTCTCGTTTTGATCATATTCGGTATAATGCTTACAACTAAATTTTTTGATGTCCCGGTTAGAAGCGAGGCGCTTCATGTTGGTCCGGCAATTCTCGTTACAGGTGCAATTATGGGGACCCTCGTTGGAGTTGTATTAAAGACGAAATGGTTCAATGTTATGAATGTCCAATGGGAGAACACGACGAAAAAAATTGGCGAAAAATTGATGACGGATTTTTTACTCCCGTTTGAAGTCGCATCAGTTGTTTTACTTGTCGCTTTGCTTGGCGCAGTTATAATCGCAAGAAGAGAGAAATTTTAAAATAAAATCAGAAATTGTAAATGCAGGTCAATTTCACGGTTTTGAAGAATGTGGGGCTTGAACACTTCCTTGTAGTAAGCGCAATACTTTTTTCACTTGGGATATATGCCGTTGTGACGAGAAAAAATGCTATAATGGTTTTAATGGGGATAGAGTTAATTTTGAATTCGGCAAATATAAATTTCATCGCGTTTTCAAAATACTCCGTTGGGGATTTGACTGGTCATCTTGTTGCGATTTTTGTGATAATTCTTGCAGCAGCTGAGGCAGCAATTGCGATAGCGATAATACTTAACATTTACAAAAACTTCCTCACCGTCAACATAGATGAAGTTGATAATTTAAAAAGATAAATTCATAGTTTGTGAAGTTGAAGTCCGTATGAGTTTTTTGATTTAAAATTAGCACAGCAAGCATATGATTCTGCAAGAGAAATCGTTGAATGGCGTCGTGATATTATCGGTAAATTATGAGGAACTCATTCAAACTTTGAAGGAAATATCAGCGAGGATAAAGGATAAATTTGACTTTGTTTTGAAAATTTATCTTTTTGGTTCATTTGCAAAGGGCAAGTATACCCCAGAAAGCGACCTTGACATTTTGATAGTTCTTAGCAGGTGTGATTTGCCTTTTATTGAAAGGAGGGATTTGTTCGTTGACTTTTTTAAAGAAATTCCCTTTGATTTGAACATTTTTGCATATACGGAAGATGAAATCGGCAAAATGATTGCGCAGAAAAACTTATTTATAACAGAAGTTTTAAAGGAAGCGGTTGAAATTTCAAAATAAAAATAAATTTGAGAGAGCATGTCTCAAAATACACTTGTAACCCTTTCACTTCTTGCTTTGATTTTGCCTTTACTTGGTTTTCTACTTTTGATTTTCTTCGGGCGGAAACGGCTTCCAAGACAAGGCGATATCATTGAAACCGGGCTTGTTCTGGGTTCGCTTGTTTTGTCATTCATTGTTTTTTTCAATAAAATTTTGAACTTCCCTGATCCGATTGAGTGGAAATTTGAATGGGTGAATTTCGGAGTTGTGAGAAATTGGGGCGAGATGAAGATAACGCTTGGGATTTTAATTGATAATTTGTCCGCAACCATGCTCGTTGTGGTTACCGTTATAAGCTCCCTCGTCCATATCTTCTCAATAGGTTATATGAAGGATGACATTAGATATTCAAGATATTTTGCTTATCTCGGCTTCTTTACATTTTCAATGCTTGGGATTGTTTTAACGAATAATTTCTTCACGATGTATGTTTTTTGGGAGCTTGTTGGTGTTTCTTCTTATCTTTTGATTGGACATTGGTATGAGAAGAAATCGGCTTCGGATGCAGCAAAAAAAGCGTTCATTGTAAATAGAGTTGGTGACTTTGGATTTTTCATTGGGATAATGATAATCTGGTTAAGTTTGAAGACATTTAACTTCGGTGAGGTGTTTGCTGACATTGAACAAGGGAAATTGTCGGGTGGATTGCTCACCGCTGCTGGAATTCTTGTGTTTTGTGGTGCTATTGGAAAGTCGGCGCAATTCCCGCTCCATGTTTGGCTTCCGGATGCAATGGAGGGTCCGACGCCGGTTAGCGCCTTGATTCACGCTGCGACGATGGTTGCTGCTGGTGTTTATCTTACCGCGAGGACCTATGCGATGATGACCGCCGACGCTTTAACTTTTATTGCATACATTGGGGCTATAACTGCTTTTATTTCGGCGACAATAGCAATAACCCAAACCGACATTAAGAAAGTGCTCGCTTATTCAACGATTTCACAGCTTGGTTATATGACTATGTCACTTGGTTCTGGGGCTTATGTAGCTGGGTTTTTCCATCTTGTGACTCACGCTGCTTTTAAAGCTGGACTGTTCCTTGGCTCTGGTTCGGTCATCCATGCGATGCATCACGCTTTGCATAAAGTTCACGATCATCATACTGACCCGCAAGATATCAGAAATATGGGCGGATTGAAAAAGAAAATGCCGATAACTTATTACACATTTTTAATTTACACGCTTGCGATTTCAGGGATACCGTTGACATCGGGATTTTTGAGCAAAGATTCAATCCTTGCGGGTGCTTTCGCCTTTGGTAAGTTGTCCGGGCATGTGTTCATTCCTTTGATTGGGTTTTTCGTTGCTGGGTTGACGGCGTTTTATATGTTCAGGTTGTTGATTTTGACATTCCATGGTGAGCCAAAGAGAAGAGATGTGTTTGAGCATATACACGAATCACCAAAGGTTATGACAATTCCACTTTTGATTCTTGCTTTTCTATCTTTGTGGTTTATCTTCGGTTTAAATCCGTTTGATGCAAGTTCAACTTGGGTTGAAAAATTCATACATAAGCCAAAGAGTGTCGTTCCAGCTCAACAACAATTCGCTTTTAATCTGCCGGAAAAAGTTGAAGAAGGTCTCGCAATTACAGAATATGACCACGCTCTCCACGAGGCGCATATCCCAGCGATGTTAATTTCTCTTTCAATGGCTGGTTTAGGTATATTGTTTGCTTTCTTAACTTATAAGTGGGGTAGGATAAGTGCTGAAAAGGTTGCCAATGCGATTAAACCTGTGTATTCCTTCCTTAAAAATAAGTGGTATTTTGACGAGCTTTATGCGAATACATTTGTCCTCGCAACGCTTGGGATTTCAAAGTTTGCACGATGGTTTGATTTAAAAGTCATAGATGGCATCGTTGATGGTTCAGCATATTTGACGAAACTTTGGTCGTTTGCGATTGGGAAATTTGACTGGAACATAATTGATGGGATTGTAAATCTTTTGGCTTATGTAACTGGATTTTTCGGTTATGTTGTTAGATTTTTGCAAAACGGGAAGGTTCAAACATACATCGTTTATGTTGTTTTTGCAGTGATAATCCTGTTTTACATTTTCATCGGATAAAGTTTTAAAAACAAAAATTCAGCAAGATAAATGCAGATACTTGGCATTGGAATTTTAACTTGGATTGTTTTTCTACCTGTTGTTGCAATGGTAATTGTCCTTGCGATTCCGAAGGGAAGGGAAAATTTGATAAAATGGATATCCGTCTTTGCCACAGGGATTCAACTTATACTTGCTGTTGTTATGTTGCTTAATTATCGTTATGACTTGGCGGGGATAAATACGCTTGAGGGCTTTCAATTTGTTGAAAAATATCGTTGGATTGATGTCAGCGGTGTCGCTTGGTTTGGCAGGATAGTGATTGAGTATTTTCTCGGCGTTGATGGCTTAAGCATGCCGATGGTTTTTCTGACCGCTTTGATTTCTTTTATCGGTGCAATTGCATCCTGGGAATTGCCGAAGACAAAAGGTTATTATGCGCTTTATCTTTTGCTTGACACCGGAATGATGGGCGTATTTGTTGCGCTTGATTTCTTCCTGTTCTATATCTTCTGGGAGGTTATGCTGTTACCGATGTATTTCCTGATAGGAATATGGGGAGGACCGCGAAGGGAATATGCAGCGATAAAGTTTTTCATTTATACTTTGCTTGGCTCTGTCTTAATGCTACTTGTTATGATAGGTTTATACTTCAGCACAAGTATAATTGACCCAGTCACTGGGGAGAAGATACACACCTTCAATATGCTTGCGATGATGGACCCCAAAAATTACGAACCGGGCTCAATCTTCTCCGGGATGCACACAACTTGGAGATATATTGCTTACATCGCTTTGTTCATCGGGTTTGCGATAAAAGTTCCAATTTTCCCATTCCACACCTGGCTTCCGGATGCGCATGTTGAAGCACCTACGCCGATCAGCGTCATTCTTGCTGGGATTCTCTTAAAGATGGGAACTTACGGGATGTTGAGGATAAGTTTCCCAATTTTCCCAGATGGAATGTTGAAATATGCTTTACCTATGGCTTTACTTGGTTTTATAAATATCGTTTACGGTGCCTTAGCTGCAATGGCGCAGGAGGACTTCAAAAAGTTGATAGCCTATTCAAGTATAAGTCACATGGGTTATGTTGTGCTCGGTATGTCAGCTCTTAACACTCAAGCTGTGACCGGCGCGATAATGCAGATGTTTAACCACGGGACTATAACTGCTATGTTGTTCTTAATCGTTGGGGTCCTTTATGACAGGGCTCATACAAGAGGTCTGAATGAATTTGGTGGACTGGCGAATCAAATGCCGAGGTATTTCGGAATCGTTATAATCGCTTTCTTTGCTGCGCTTGGTCTTCCGGGTTTAAGTGGATTTATAAGTGAGGCGTTTGTTTTCCTTGGGGCTTTCCAAACATATAAATGGATTACGATATTCTCCGCAACTGGTGTAATTTTAACAGCTGGATATATCCTCTGGACAACCCAGCGCCTTTTCTTCGGTCAAATCCCAGATAGATGGAAAAATCTACCTGACATTAACGCAAGAGAACTTGTTACACTTATCCCACTTGCAGTGATAGTTATATTCCTCGGTGTTTATCCGATGCCTTTGATTTCGCTTATGAACGCTTCTGTGAATCATCTCGTTAGATTCGTATCTGAGATGGGACAGGCGGGATTACAGCTTGGAATTTTACCGTGAAAAATAAATTTGGTGATTGAAAATGTTTGAGCAGTTCAGCATAGAATTAACGCAATCTTTAAAAAATTTCTTACCTGAGCTAACCTTGACGATCACACTTGCGGTTGTGATAATCGCTGATTTGATTTTCGGGAAAAAAATCAGAAACATTGGGGCTTATATATCAATTTTCGGTTTGCTTGTCACCGGATACTTCACGATCAAGCAGTATGGCGGAAGTTATCAAATTTTCCGCGGGATGTTCGTTGTTGACCCATATTCAACCTTTTTTAAGTTCATCTTTATACTTTCGGCTTTCGTCGTGATAATTTTTTCAATGCAATCACTTGAATTGAGAGCTACATCAGCGAGAAAACGGCTTGGGGAATATTATTTCTTGATACTAACGCTAACGCTTGGGGCTTTTTTAATGGCTGGCTCTGTTAATCTTCTTATGATGTATCTTTCACTTGAACTTGTCAGCATAAGCTCTTACATACTCGCTGGATATATAAAAGAATCTGAGCGCTCAAGTGAGGCGTCAATGAAATATGTTATATACGGTGCTTTGTCTTCTGGATTGATGATTTACGGCATTTCACTGATATATGGGTTGAGCGGTGAATTGAATGTATATTCTATAAATGCGTCGCTTCTTTCGGGCGGATATAGCCCGGTTGTTTTGCTGATTTCATTTCTTTTGGTGCTTGCTGGTTTTGGATATAAAATTTCGGCTGTTCCCTTTCACTATTGGACGCCAGATGTTTATGAGGGTGCGCCGATAACTGTGACCGCTTTTTTATCTGTTTCTTCAAAAGCAGCTGGCTTTGCGATGTTTGTTAGATTTTTGAAAGCAAGTTTCATTGACAGAACTGTCATTGCCGGAGTTGAAGGAGCTTGGGTTTTGCTCCAAGGGTTGCCGTGGTCTCAAATAATAGCTGTGCTTTCGGCTTTGACTATGACAGTGGGGAATATAATCGCTATATGGCAAAATAATTTGAAAAGGATGCTCGCATATTCAAGCATAGCGCACGCAGGATATATACTTATGGGGGTTGTCGTCTTTCAAAATCTTGGTATCTCAGCGATGTTAATTTATTTTCTTGCGTATCTTTTTATGAACCTCGGCGCTTTTTATTGTGTTATGCTCGTTGCTGATAAAACAGGAAGTGAAGATATAGAAGTTTATAAAGGGCTTGGCTATCGCTCGCCGTTTATCGGCGTTGTCTTCACAATTTTCCTCGTCTCCCTTACCGGAATACCGCCGACATTCGGATTTGTCGGGAAACTCTATCTTTTCTCTGCTTTGATAAATGCAAAAATTATATGGCTTGCTGTCGTTGGCGTTCTAAATAGCGTCGTGTCGCTTTATTACTATGTTCGGGTTGTGAGAAATATGTTCTTGCGTGACCCAGATGTTGATAAAGGCGAGATTAAACTTTCACCGGCACAAGTTATTGTGTTGCTTGTTCTTGTTTTGCCGACCCTTTTATTTGGGGTTTATTTTGGACCAATAGTTGACCTTGCGCAGGCATCGGTTGCGATGTTTGGTTTGAGGTGAAAGGTTGAAATTTTAATGAAATTTTAAGAATTTTAAAATGGAATTTTAAAATTTGTTTTTTAAATTTTATCAGCGAACGAAAAGTTCGCTAAATCCAAAAATAAAAATGCGAGGTGCCAAGATGAGACGAGGATTCCTACTTTTAATTCTTGTTCTTTCCATCCCTTCCATTTTACTTTCACAGGGCGTTACAACAGCGAGTATAAGTGGGATTGTCACGACTCAAGCTGGGGAGCCACTTCCTGGTGCAAATATCGTCGCGGTCCACGAGCCCAGCGGAACTGTCTATGGAACCATTTCAAGGGTTGATGGAAGGTATAATCTTGTCAATTTAAGGGTTGGTGGTCCTTATACCGTGACCGTGTCGTATGTTGGTTACGCTCAGCAGAAGGTCTCGGATATTTATCTGACACTGGGTCAGGACTTAGTTTTGAACTTTAAACTCGCTGAACAACCGGTTCAACTTGGCGAGGTTACCGTTATCGGTGAGAGGACAGGTGTTATAAGTGCAGCGAGAACTGGTCCATCAACGAATGTTTTAAGACAGCAAATTGATGTCTTGCCGACGATTTCAAGAAGCTTTCAGGATTATTACAAAATTTCGCCGTATTTCGTCGGTTATAGCGCAGCTGGAAGGAACAACCGCTATAACAACATCCAAATTGACGGAACCAACTTCAACGATCTTTTTGGACTTGGTGGAACAGGAGCGCCAGCTGGGCAATCAAATGTAACCCCGATAAGTTTGGAGGCGGTTGAGGAATTTCAAATAGTAATCGCTCCTTATGATGTTCGCCAAAGTGGTTTCACGGGTGCAGGTGTCAATGTGATCACAAGAAGCGGAACGAATAAATTTTCAGGGGCATTGTTCTACTACGGCAGAAATCAAGATTTCATCGGTAAAAGCCCCGATTCTCTCAGGAGGAAATATCCTGATTTCACCGATTATCAAACTGGCTTCCGCATCGGTGGTCCAATTTTAAGAAATCGCCTTTTCTTCTTCCTTAACGGTGAGTTGACTAGATACAAGTCACCATTGACAAGAACACTTGGCGCGACAACAATTGGAACAAACATCTACACGGTTTCGCCAGATAGCGTTCGTTTATTCAGAGAAGCTTTGAAGACAAGATATGGATATGAAACCGGTTCGTTTGAAAGTTTCAACTTTTCAAGACACAGTAATAAACTTTTCGTTAGATTTGATTTCAACATAACATCATCTCACAGGTTAACATTAAGACATAGCTACCTTGATGCTTTTGATGACAATCCTCCAGCAACATCTGGTATTCCATCCCCGCAAATCGCAACAATTTATGCCGAAAACACAAGATACAAAACTCAAAACACGACGAATTCAACTGTCCTGCAATTAACAAGTGTTTTCGGTAGCAGAGCAGCAAATGAGCTTATCGTTGGTTACACGGATATTCACGATAACCCGCTTTACTATGGTCAGCCATTCCCGTATGTCTCTGTTAGGACATTTGATGCTCAAGGTAGGACATATAACCTCGCTGCTGGTTCTGAGAAGTTCAGAATGGCAAATGATTTAAGACAAAGAGTGATTGAGATAACCGATAACTTGACTTTCTTTATGGGTAGCCATACCATAACGGTTGGGACGCACAATGAGATTTTCTCATTCAGCAACCTTTTCATTCGTGATTTCTTTGGCGCATATCACTGGAATTCACTTGCGGATTTCCTCGCCGGGAGAAAAGCTGCACAATACGAACTTAGCTACTCAAATATCCCTGGAAATCCACAGCCAAGAGCGGAATGGAAAGCAATTCAATATGGTGTCTATGTTCAAGATGAATGGTCCATTAAGCCGGGGTTGAAGTTAACATTTGGCGTAAGGTTGGATGTTCCGACTTTCCCGGATAAGCCAGCGTATAATCCGAAAGTTGATTCAACATTTAAACCGCTCGGTTATGATATCTCAACCGATAAGGTTCCAAAAGCACAGTTTATGTGGGGTCCGAGGTTTGGAATAAATTGGGACTTGTTTGGGGATAAGACAACTCAATTGCGTGGTGGAATTGGTGTGTTTACAGGACGCGTTCCTTATGTTTGGATTTCAAACCAGTATTCAAATACTGGGGTTGAATTTGGAAGATTATTCCTAACGGGCTCAGCTGTTCCAGATTTTGTCCCCGACCCGTATAATCCACCAAGAGGTGGAACACCCGTAGCAACAACCGAAATTAATATAACCGCCCCAGATTATAAACTTCCGCAACTTTTGAGAGCAAGCTTTGGCGTTGATAAATTACTACCGCTCGGTTTGGTTGCGACAGTTGAAGGTCAGTATTCAAAAACGATAAACGACATCCTCTACAAGGATATAAACTTGATACCTCAAGGTTATCTCTCAGATGGGAGACCTATTTACGGTACTTGGAGCTATTCAGCTCGCCGTTGGACTGTGCAGAAATATAATTCAAGTTTTACGAATGTTATACTTCTTACAAACACCAATCAGGGTTATACTTATAACTTAACTTTCCAGCTTGAAAGACCGCTTGCGCCTGATGGAATTTATGCGAAATTTGCTTATACATACGGCGTTTCAAAAGATATGAACAGCGGGACTTCCTCTCAGGCATTTTCACAGTGGAGATTCAATCATGCTGTTGACCCCAATAACCCGAAACTTTCCTATTCATCTTTTGATTACAGACATAGAATCCTTGCGATCCTTTCTTACAAGAAGGAATTCTTCCGTGGATTTTCAGCTTCTGTCGGGATTTTCTATAATGGGCTTTCGGGTCAGCCGTATTCCTGGGTCTATAGCGGTGATGTAAACGGTGACGGTCAAGTTGAAAACGACCTTATTTATATTCCAAAGGATAAAAATGACATCATTCTTGTTGATGCAAATGGTAACCCATTGCCGAAGGATAATGTAGCTTATGATCAATTGTTTGCGTTTATAGACAATGACCCGTATTTGAGCAAAAACAAGGGTAAGATAGCGGAAAGAATGGCTGCTCGTGGTCCTTGGTCGCATCAAGTTGATGCAAGATTTGCTCTTGAAATTCCTTCAATTAGGGGACAAAAGCTTGAAATTACATTTGATATTCTCAACTTGCTTAACCTTTTGAACAAGGATTGGGGAATCGTCAAGGGCGTCACATTCCAGAGGGCGTTCTTGCTTGTATTCCACAGCCTTGACCCAGCAACCGGGCAACCGAGGTTTAGATGGACAAATCCACCAAGACCCGAGCTCCCGCTTGACCTTGCTTCAAGATGGCAAGCACAGATCGGAATTAGATACACCTTCTAAAGTTTAATGTTGATCCACATATTTAGGGGGAGTGGAAATTTTGGTTTCCGCTCCCCTTTTTTGTATAAAATAAAGGGTGAAAATTATGTTGATCGTTTTACTTACAGATTTCGGCAATAGGGATTGGTTTGTCAGTGTGATGAAAGGAGTTATTTTGAAGATCAATCCAAATGTCAATGTTATTGACCTCTCGCACGAGATTACACCTCAAAATGTCAAAGAGGCGGGATTTATTTTATGGAACGCATATAAATTTTTCCCCAAGGGGACAATATTCGTTTGCGTTGTTGACCCAACCGTTGGAGGTGAGAGGAAAATCATCGCTGTTGAGACAAAGGAACATATTTTTATCGCTCCAGATAACGGGATTTTGGATTTCGTTTTGAGCGAGGTTGATATTTTGAAAGCAGTTTATGTTGAGAACAAGGATTATTTCCTTGAGAATGTCAGCTCCACATTTCATGGTAGGGATATCTTTGCGCCTGTTGCTGGCTATATTTCAAGAGGGGTTGATTTGAGCGAACTCGGTGGAGAGGCGAAGCTGACAAAACCTGAAAATTTGTTCGTTGATGTGTTCAATCTTGGTGATTACGCTGGTGAAGTGATTTACATAGATAGATTCGGGAATTTAATAACCAACATAAAGCCAAAAGCAGAGATTGATGGGGAGGTAAAGATAAAGGAGTATGTAATTGAGAAAATTTCAAAAACATACGCTGAGGTGAAGTCCGGGCAACTCGTTGCTCTAATCAATAGCAGTGGTCTTCTTGAGATAGGAGTTAGAAACGGCAATGCGAGAGATTTAACAAAAGCAGGTTACGGCGAGAGGATTTTTTTGAAAGTTAAAAAGATATGAGTTATATTTTGAAAAAAGCGAATTTCTGGATGTTGCGCTTTTCTTTGATTTTTCCATTGTTTCTGTCTTTATTATTTTCCGCTTGCGTTTCTTCAAAAAAGACAACCCTGACCGAAAGTAAAACAGCGGAAGTTAAAGAGTTAAGATACAAGCAAGTTGAATCCACAGATAAAGCGATAGAACATTTCATCGCTGGGCAAGTTTATGAACTTAAAGGGGACTATGCCAGCGCCATACTTGAATATCAAGATGCCTTAAGGTATCAACAAAGCCCCGGGATATATAACGCCATTGCAAAGGCATATCAAAAGATAGGGAAACATTCACTCGCGGTTCAAATGGCGCTTGAAGCTATACGGCTTGATTCAACGAATATAACATATCACGAGACCCTCGCTGATATCTATGTTGAAACCTTTGAGATTAAAAAGGCAATAGAAGAGTTTGAAAAAATTCTCAAAATTGACTCATTAAATTATAACGCTCTTTTCAGCTTGGCTCAACTTTATGAAAATGACAAACCGCTTCGCTCACTTGAACTCTACAATAAAATAGTTGAAAATTACGGTCCTGAATGGAACGCACTTCAAAGAATAGCAGAACTTTCATTTCGGCTTGGGAAATTTTCCGAGTCAGCCCACGCCCTTGAGATGATGATTGAAATTGACCCGTCAAATTACGAACTCAGAAAACTGACAGCCGAAACATATATAAACGCTGGAGAAATTGATAAAGCAAGATCAATTTTGTCGGAACTTGTTGAGTTGAGACCGTTTGACTTTACAGCAAAGGTAAGATACGCCGAAGTTTTGATTTATTTGAAGGAGAAAAAGAAAGCAATTGAAATTTTAAATGAAGTTCTCGCTAATGATTCCGCCAGTATAGATGTAAAGTTACAAGTTGGTGAAAGTTTGCTCAGGAATGCCGACAGGGATTCATCTTATCGTGAGATTGCGGATGGTGTTTTCAAAAAGCTTTCACAAATGTATCCTGCAGATTGGCGACCGCATTGGTTCCTCGGTATAATTGCTTCGGATAAAAAGGATACTGAAACATCTCTTAATGAATTTAAAAAAGTTGTCACTTTAAATCCGCAAGTCGTTGAGGCATGGCGCGGGATCGGAGTTGCTCTTTATGATATGGGGAGATTTGATGAATTAATTGAGTGGATGAGTAAAGGAATTGAAAAATTCCCTGACGATTTTATACTTAATTTCCTCCTTGGGCTGGGTTATCATCGGCTTGACAAAAATAATGAAGCTGTGAAACCACTTGAGAAAGCACTTTCACTTGACCCGAAAAACATTGATGTTATAAGCACGCTTGCCCTTGTTTATGATGCGATAGGATTAACCGAAAAATCAGATTCGCTCCACGAACTTGGCTTAAAGATAAGCCCAAATAATCATCTCATTTTGAATAATTACAGTTACACGCTTGCTGAGCGCGGTGAAAAACTTGAACTTGCGCTTGAAATGGCAAAAAAGGCAATTGAACAAGAGCCAGAAAACCCCGCTTATCTTGATACGATTGGTTGGATTTATTTTAAACTTGGCGACTACGAAAAAGCCAAATACTATATCCAAATGGCGGTTGAAAAAGGTGGAAGTCCAGTTGTGATTGAGCATCTTGGCGATGTTTATTTCAAACTTGGAAACATTGACAAAGCCATTGAATACTGGAAAAAAGCGCTTGAAAAGAACCCATCAAACGAAAAATTAAAGGAAAAAATTAAAGGTGGCAAAATTTAAAGAAGTCACTCTAATTTTCCTTGCGATTTTACTTTCCTCTTGCGCCCCTACGAAAAAGATTATGATTGAGCCAAGCGTTGAAATCGCCTTGACAAAGATTCGTTCAAGAAATGAAAATTTAAAAAGTTTGACCGCCAATGGGAAAATCACAATTGAATTACAAGAGTATTCAAATTCTGCAAACTTTGAACTTGAGATAAAAAGACCCGACACGCTCTTTATGAAAGTTAAAACAATCTTCGGGATAAATATCGGGGAGATAAAAGTTTATGGCGATGGATTTGAGTTAAACGATAGATTTAACGATAGGATGCTTTATGGCAATGTTGGGGATTACATGAAAAGATTTGTGGGCTTGAATATTTCAACACAAGAGTTGATAAATATACTTCTTGCAACCCCAAATGTTGGCGAAATTGAGAACAGTGAGGGTTTTGTGATCTATACAAGGGAGGGCGAATATGAGAAAGTTTTTAAGTTCAACGATGAACTTGAGCTTGAAAGTTACATTCTATCAAAAAATGGATTTGTGCTTTTTGAGGTTAGATATTCAAAATTCATTGAACTTGACGGTGTGACTTTGCCTAAAGTTGTGAAGATTTATGACGATTCTGGAAGAGCGCTTCATCTGACTTTTTCGGAAATAAAATTGATACGGGTGAATGAGAGAAAAAGTTAAGATGAGGAAGATTGCTCAAGTCATTGAGAAATTTTTCAACTCAAGGAGGGATAAAAAGAGCAATCCACTTGATATTTTAATCGCTACGATACTTTCGCAAAACACAAACGATTTGAACAGTGCGAGGGCTTTTGAAAATTTGAAGAAAAAGTTTCCGCGATTTGAGGATATCATGAACGCTGATGTAAAGCAGATAGAGGAAGCGATCAAAGTTGGGGGACTTGCACATCAAAAGGCAGTTAGAATAAAGAAACTGTTAATAGAGTTGAATGAAAAAGTCGGCGGTTTTGATTTATCTTTTCTGTCTAAGGTTTCGGTTGAAGAGGGGATTAAATTTTTGACGAGGTTTAAAGGTGTCGGTTTGAAGACCGCAAGTTGTGTTTTACTTTTTGGTTTCGGTAGGGAAGTTTTCCCCGTTGACACTCACATACATAGAATTCTCAATAGAGTTGGTGTGGTGAGAACGAAAACGCCAGATAAGACATTTTATGCAGTTAAAAATTTAGTTCCGCGTGGTTCGGCGTATTCGCTTCACACTGGGCTTATAAAGTTCGGGCGCTTGATATGTCGTGCAAGAAATCCATTGTGTGGGATTTGCCCGATTTACAACATTTGTGAATTTAAGGAGAAAAAATTTTTCAAGGATAGGACGAAGGGTTTTAAATTTGAATTAACTGAAAAAGGGGAGTTTATTTTGCTTGAGGAAGTATAAAACAAATTGAAAAACAAAAAATGGTGAGCAGAATGGTTGGAAGAAGGGAATTCTTGAAAAGCTCCGTCATTTTCGGCTTAGGGGCTTTAGTTTTCAGAAAGTTGAAATTTTTCCCATTTGCTGAAACATCTGAAGCGAAAGTGCAAAGTCGTCCAGTTTTAATTTCAACTTGGAGACAGGGTATAGCAGCAAATGAAATGGGGATGAAGGTTTTATCCGAAGGTGGAACAGCGCTTGATGCCGTTGAACTTGGTGTGAGAACTGCTGAAGATGACCCGAAGGTGATGAGTGTGGGATATGGGGGGCTTCCGGATGAATGTGGTCATGTTACGCTTGACGCTTGCATAATGGATTGGCAATTTAACGCTGGAGCGGTTGCTTTCGTTCAAAAATGTAAAAACCCTGTTTCAGTGGCAAGGAAAGTTATGGAATTGACGAAACATGTCTTCATAGTTGGTGAAGGTGCTGATAGGTTCGCTAAAATGATGGGCTTCCCCGAGGTTGACCTTTTAACTGATGAAGCAAGGAAAAGATGGCTTGAATGGAAGAGAAGTATGAGCCAAAACGATAATTGGCTCTCGCCTGAGGAAAATCACGACACGATCGCAATGCTTGCCCTTGATCAACAAGGAAGAGTAGCAGGTGCAGTTACAACAAGCGGTCTTGCCTGGAAAATCCACGGTAGAGTCGGTGACTCACCGATAATTGGAGCGGGATTATATGTTGATGGTGAAGTTGGTGCAGCGGGTTCAACAGGCGTAGGGGAAGCAGTTATAAGAACATGCGGAAGCTTTCTCGTCGTTGAATATATGAGAAATGGAATGCACCCACAAAAAGCGGTTGAAGAGACATTGAAAAGAGTTCTAAAAGTTAACAAAAAATGGATTGACAAAGACCCGAATTTCCAAGTTGCGTTTATCGCTGTGAATTTGAAGGGAGAAATTGGAGCAATGGGACTTAGAAAAGGATTCCAGTATGCGCTCTATAAAGATGGCAAAAATCAATTCCTTGATGCGCCAAATCTTATATAATCCCTGTTTTTATCTCTTTTATGTATGGGATTCTTAAAAGTTCTGTCAAGAAGCGATGATGCGCTGGATGTTTATCGCAATACGAAAGGTTTATCTTTAAAATACCGTTTTCCTCGCTCAGTTGATATTGGCTTGGTTTTATCTCATGCTCGGATAAAATTTCAATTAGCTCGGCTCTTCCTTTTCCTTTATCGTCGTAGATTTCAAGTTGGATCTGAGTGAAATTGCATTTGCCAAGGAGCGATTTCTCAATGTTAGCTAAGATGGTCAGGACCAAAAGCACAAGGAATGTGAAGATAGTCGCAAGTAACAATTGATTCGCTCCAATAGCAAGACCAATAGCAGCGACCACGAATATGGTCGCTGCTGTTGTTAATCCGGTTATCGTCCCTTTTGATTGTATTATTGTTCCAGCGCCGATAAATCCTATGCCAGTTACAACTTGAGCAGCAATTCTACCAGGGTCGGTGGATATCTTCATTGAAAGTATCATGTAAAGAGCCGAGCCAAGACAAATCAAAATGTTGGTTCTAAATCCAGCGGGTTTACCTTTAAGCTCCCTTTCAAGTCCGATCAATCCGCCGAATAAAATAGCGAGGAAAAATTTTAAAAAATCAAGATAAAACGCGTCGCCCATAAAAATTCCACAATATGATTTTACCCTAAAACTTTATAACCTGCCTCTTCAACCTTCTGTTTGACATCTTCAATTTTAAGCTCGCCTGTGTATACAATTTCAAGAGTTTTATTTTGATGGTCAGCTTTTGCAGATAAAACATTTTTCAATTGCTTCACCGCTTTTTCAACGGTCATTTCACAATGATGACAGGTCATCCCTTCAATTGTGAGAGTTAGACGGTTCATTTTTCACCTCAAAATTTTATTTTTTTAATTCTCAATGAGTTTGTAACCACAAGTATTGAACTGAAAGACATTGAAAGCGATGCAAACACCGGTTTGAGAAGAAGTCCTGTGAATGGATAGAGAACGCCCGCAGCTATTGGTACGAGTATGATGTTGTAAAAGAAAGCCCAGAAAAGATTTTGTTTTATAATTTTGTATGTCTTGGATGAAATTTTTATCAATTGCAAGACGCCTTTTATGTCATCTTTTAAAAGGATTATATCGGCAGTCGCTGAGGCAACCTCTGTGCCTGAACCAATTGCTATTGCAACATCTGCCTTGGCGAGTGCAGGTGCGTCGTTAATACCATCTCCAACCATCGCAACGATATAACCAGATTTTTTAAGTTCCTCTATTTTCTCTGATTTTTGTTCGGGCAAAACCTCGGCGAAGACCTTATCAACTCCAATTTTATTAGCTATTGCCCTTGCTGTTTTGTAATTGTCACCAGTTAGAATTGCTACATCTATTCCAAGTTTTTTGAGGTTTAATATCGTCTCTTTGGCGTCATGTTTAATTGTATCAGCGATTGCAATTATCCCAACTATTCTTTTATCAACGGCGATAAAGACAGGAGTTTTACCTTCATTGCTTAAAATATCAATCGTGTTTTCAAATTTTTTCGCATCTATGCCAAGGTTTGACATAAATGTCAAGTTTCCGACAGCGACTTCAGATGAATCAACATCTGCAAGGACGCCTTGACCAGGGACAGAGAAAAAGTTTTTCGGTTCGTATAGCTTCAGGTTTCTAACCCTTGCATATCTTACAATTGCTTCAGCGAGTGGATGTTCTGAATTTCTTTCAACAGATGCAGAAAGGCGAAGTATTTCATCCTCAGTTAGATTTCCAAGTTTTATTATGTCTGTGACTTCCGGTTTCCCGTATGTTATCGTCCCGGTTTTATCAAAAACCACAAGATTTATTTTGTTTGCGATTTCAAGGGCGTTTCCGTTTTTGATTAAGATTCCCATTTCGGCTGATTTGCCAGCTGCTACAACTATTGCAGTTGGTGTGGCAAGCCCGAGTGCACAGGGACAAGCGACAATTAAGGTGGCAATAAAATTCATCAGCGCAAAAGTAAAACCATATCCAAGAAGATACCAGATTATAAAAGATAAAGTGGCGATTGAAATTACTATCGGAACAAAAACGGATGCCACTTTATCGGCAAGTTTTTGAATCGGGGGTTTGCTTGCAAGTGAATCCTTTACAAGTTGAATTATCTTTGAGAAAACTGTATCCTTGCCAACATTTGTCACTCTGAACTTAAAACTTCCAGCTTTATTTAGCGTTGACCCTATCACACTGTCCCCGGGTTTTTTCTCAACGGGCATGCTTTCACCCGTTATCACGGATTCATCAACTGAAGCAAATCCCTCAATTATAATTCCATCAACGGGGATTCTTTCGCCGGGTTTAACTAAAACGATGTCGCCCGGTTTTATATCTTTAACCTGAACGGTTATTTCCTCGCCATCTTTTACAAGTGTTGCCGTCTTCGGTTGCAGAGATGAGAGTTTCTTGATCGCAGTTGTAGTTTGAGCCCTTGCCCTCGCTTCAAGAAGACGCCCAAGTAAAATCAAAGTTATTATAACAGCAGAGGTCTCATAGTAAACATCCGGTGTTCTGCCTATTGAAGTAAAAACGCTTGGGATGAAAGTCGCAACGACGCTATATAAATACGCAGAACCGGTTCCAATTGCAATTAAAGTGTTCATATCAGCAGACAAGTGGCGAATTCCAGCAAGAAAACTCCTGAAGAATTTTCCCCCACCGTAAAACATTACAGGCGTGGTCAATAGGAAAAGAATATAGTTTACAACAGTTCTATCACCAAAATGATGGAAAAAATGTGATAACATGTCAAGTAGAATTAAAGAGGTCAAGATAGAGCTAAAGATGAATCGCTTTTTCAGGTCTTCATATTCACGCTTTTTGATTATTTCCTCATAAAGTTCAACATCTTCTTCGGCAAGGTGCGGAACTTTGAACCCAAATTTTTCAATCTCACTTTTTATATTCTCAACCGAAATTATCGTTGGGACAAATTCAACGGTTATATTTTCGGTTGCTGGGTTTATATTTACATTTACAATGCCATTTAACTTTGATATTGAACTTTCAACTATTGAAGCTGATGCCGATGCTAAACCCTCAACTGGTATACTTATTTTTTGAATCGCGACATCATATCCTATCGCTCTCACCGATTTTATCACATCTTTAAGGTTTAATTCCGTATCTGGGGCGATTTCAATCATCGCTTTTTCAGTTACCAGATTTACGATGGCGTTTTTTACGCCGGGGAGTTTTTGGAGGTTGTTTTGTACCTTCAAGACACAGCTTGCGCATGTCATACCAACAATCGGAATCTCAATCTTTGACATTTTTGCGATGTTTAATTTATCTATTTCTCGCCCCCTTTCGCTCATGGCTTTGAAAAAATGAATTTTATTTTTATATTTATACTGAAAAAGCGCCCGTAGCTCAACTGGATAGAGCGTCTGGCTACGGACCAGAAGGTTGGGGGTTCGAGTCCCTCCGGGCGTGCTAAACCTTTATTGTTCCTCCTCTCCAGATGATAAACCAAGATCGCCGAAAAGTTGCATCCTCGCTTTCTCTGACATCATGCTTGGGTTCCAGCGCGGTTCCCAAACAATTACAACATCAGCATCTTTAACTCCGGGGATTTGAAGAAGTCGCTCGCGAACTTGCTGACTTATAAATGTGTGAGCAGGGCACCCCGGAGCTGTTAATGTCATCTTAACTCCAACCCAATCATCAATTATCTTGACCTCATATACAAGCCCTAAGTCAACAATGTTTATCGGAATTTCAGGGTCATAGCATTCCCTCAAAGCTTCATATACCTGTTCTTCCGTTACCATGGCTTTCTGCCTTTTTTCTTTTAATATAACACTTTGTTTGAACTTTTAGAAATCACTTTTTCCTTTTTTTAGAGCGCGATTCATAAAGCTCAAGCTTTTCAAGCATTTGAATCGTCTTGTTTATCTGCTCCCTTAATTCCGCAAATGATGAGATCAATTTGTTTATTTCATCAGATGGGAAATCCGGGTCAGCGCTTATCTTAGAAAGTAATTTTTCTATGCCAGCTCTCATACGCTCATAACTTTTTAAAAAAGAGCGACGCATTAATTTCGGTGTTAATTTCACTGACCGAAGTTTTATCCTCGGACCTGTTCCGTAAATTTCAACTTCCATAAGGAGTTTTTCTATGCTTTCAGGTAAATCATAAAAGGTTGTTTCGCCAGTATCAATGAGTTCAAATTTTCGGCTTCGCTTAATTAAGTTAACAAACTCTGGAAATGATGGCAGTGGGATATTTGGATGTTTGTATTTTATGATAAGATAAACCTTTCGCGCTGGGACGAGAACCTCATCGTCATTTGAGATGATATCGTCAATTATTTTAACTAACTTTCTGCTTAACATTTCAATCGTACAAAATTGATTCTTCGGTTTCTTTATCAAAGAAATGCGCCTTTCTCATATCAATGACGAGCTCTTTTAAACTTCCAACCTCTGGCTCCTCATGGGCTGGGATTCTCGCAACACATTGCGCAGTTGGCGTAGCAAAGTAAATATAAATCTCATTCCCCATCGGCTCCACGACATCAACGAGAACTTTTATCCTTTCCCCAGTTTGTATTTGCGTGTAAAGTGGATCGTAAATATGTTCTGGTCTTATGCCGAATATAACTTTTTTCCCGATGTAATTTTTCAATTTATCTTGGTGTTCTTCAGGGATTGAAAGTTTAAGCCCGTCAGCGCTCTCAACGAACTTCAACCCGTCTTCCAAAACAATTTCACCTTCAATGAAATTCATTGATGGACTTCCAATGAATCCAGCTACAAATTTATTCTTGGGGAAATTGTAAAGATTTAACGGTGTATCTATTTGTTGTATTATTCCATCTTTCATGACGACGATCCTGTCACCCATAGTCATTGCCTCTATCTGGTCATGCGTGACATAAATCATCGTTGCGCCAAGTTTACGATGAAGCTTTGAAATTTCAGTTCTCATCTGGACTCTGAACTTTGCGTCAAGGTTACTCAAAGGTTCATCAAATAAAAAAACCTTGGGGTTTCTAACTATCGCTCTCCCAACAGCAACTCTTTGTCTTTGACCACCGGAGAGTTCTTTCGGCTTTCTATCAAGAAGGTGTTCAATTCCAAGTATCTTTGCAGCTTCCTTGACCCTTTTATCAATTTCACTTTTCGGATATTTTCTGAGTTTCAAACCAAACGCCATGTTTTCGTAAACTGTCATATGTGGATAAAGTGCGTAGTTTTGGAAAACCATCGCAATATCCCTATCCTTTGGAGGAACATCATTTACAACTTTATTGTCAATGTAAATAAAACCACTTGTTACTTCTTCAAGTCCAGCTATCATTCTTAATGTTGTTGTTTTCCCACAACCCGAGGGACCAAGCAACACCATAAATTCGCCATCTTTGACATCAAAGGTTGCATTTTTCACCGCAACGACATTGTTGGGGTAAATTTTGCTCACATTTTCAAGCCGAACCTCCGCCATTTAAATCCACCTCCACTCTATTTTTTTTAGGTTTTAACTCAACCAACTAAAAATTTACTACACTTGATAAAATTTCAAAAAAGGTCGGGAATGAGATTTTAACGCAATCTGGATTATCAATCACCGTCTCACCTTCTGCGATTAAGCCAGCAATTGAAAAAGCCATAGCTATCCTATGATCATTAAATGTTTTTATAAGCGCACCTTTTAATCTGTTCTTGCCTTCAAACGCAAAACCATCTTCATATTCTTCAACATCAACGCCCATTGCCCTGAGGTTTTCAACAATTGCTTTAATTCTATCGCTTTCCTTTTTTCTGAGTTCTAAAGCATCTCTGACTTCAAATTTACCTTCGCCGATGGCACCTGCAATTGAAAGTATCGGAATCTCATCTATTATACCGGGTATTACATCGCCCAAGAGTGTTAAGTTTTTCAAATTGACTTCTTTTTTTGATTTAACGATTACATCACCGATCGGCTCGCCCATGACTTCTTTTACATTTTCTGTTTCAATGTCCGCGCCCATTTGTCTGAGGATTTCAATGAAAGCTGTCCTCGTTGGGTTCAAGGTCACATTTTTTATTCTGATGTTTGAATTTGGGATTATCGCTCCAGCAACTATGAAAAACGCTGCGGAAGAAATATCGTTTGGGATGAGGTAATTTGCTGGCTCAATTTTTCTTCCACCTTCAACTTCAATGACTTTTTTACCGTTTTCAAAACGAGCTTTTAAGCCAAGCAGACGCTCGGTGTGATCTCGTGTCGGGATTTTCTCAATAATTTTGGTTTTTCCACTCGCGTGCAAACCAGCGAAGATTAAGCATGATTTGACTTGAGCGCTTGGGATTTCCAGTTCGTATTCAATCGGATTTAAATTGTCAACACCATAAATTTTCAAAGGAGCGGTTCCTTCTTCCGTGGGCTCAATTTTTGCACCCATCATTTGAAGTGGTTTAACAATTCTTCGCATAGGTCTTTTTCTCAAAGAATCGTCCCCTGTTATTTCAGAGTTAAATTTTTGACCGGCGAGTATCCCAGCGAGAAGACGAATCGTCGTCCCGGAATTCCCGGCGTCAAGAATTGAATGTGGCGAGGAAAAATTTTTAATTCCTTTACCCTTTATTTTCAATTTTTCCCCGATTTCAACTTCAACGCCGAGTTTTTGGAGACACTCAAGCGTTTTATTCGTGTCGTCTGCGAAAAGAAAATTTTCAATTGTATTTTCACCATCGGACAAGGCAGAAATTAGAGCAACTCTATGTGAAATTGATTTGTCCCCCGGAGGATGTACTATCCCTTTGATTTTATTTACTTTTGTGATTTTCATCATCTACAAAACGGGTTCTTTTCTAAAATAAAAAAGGGGTTGCACTTTGAGGCAACCCCGCTGATGAACATTGCCCGTTAAGCTTCGGGCGAACCCTCTGAAGCCGTTGTCTCTTCAACGGATTCCTTCTTCTCGGCGCCAACCTTCGCTTCAAGCTCCTCAACTCTTTTTACAAGTTCATCAATTTTTTCCTGAAGAGATTTAAATTTCGCATCAACATAATTTTTGGAAACACCGCCCGCCTTCGCTGCTGGCGCCTTCTTTGCTGGCTTCTTGGCTGACTTCTTCGCTTTCGCCATATTTGTTCCCTCCGATTTTAATTTTGATTAAATTTTCATTTAACTGCGTAAGGCACTTTCTCAAGTAATAAAATCTCACCATCCATCTCCGGTGGAATCGGAATTCCCATAATCGTCAATATCGTCGGTGCTATATCGCCAAGTTTCCCATCTTTTTTCAATTCACCACGATAATCGTCCATGACAAGTATGAATGGGACTTGACTTGTTGTATGAGCTGTATGCGGTTCACCTGTTTCAGGGTCAATCATTTTTTCAGCGTTCCCATGGTCAGCGGTAATTATCATAACATAGCCATTTTCCTTTACAGCTTTGTAAATTCGCCCAATGCATGTGTCAACAGCTTCAATCGCCTTAACAGCAGCTGGAATTATACCTGTATGTCCAACCATATCGGGATTTGCAAAATTGAGAACAATTAAATCATATTTGCGCTTATTTATTTCTTCAACAACTCTGTCAGTGACTTCAAATGCGCTCATCTCCGGCTTCAAATCGTATGTAGCTACTTTTGGCGAGGGTATCAAAACTCTATCTTCACCTTCAAATGGGTCTTCACGCCCACCACTGAAGAAATAAGTCACATGAGCGTATTTCTCCGTCTCGGCGATTCGTAATTGTCTCAAACCTTGTTTTGAGATAACTTCACCAAGCGTGTTAGTTAAATAAACTGGCTTGAACGCAACTGGAACATCAAAATCGTCATCATATTCGGTCATCGTGACGAAATAAACATCAAGTTTTCTTCGCTGAAACTTGTCAAAGTCATTGCTGATGAAAGCCCTTGTCAATTGTCTTGCTCTGTCAGCTCTAAAATTGAAAAATATGATGGAATCGCCATCTTTAACCTGTCCGATTGGGTTGCCGTTTTCATCAACAACTATGAACGGAACTACAAATTCATCTGTTACGCCTTTTTCATAAGATTTCAAAATTCCTTCCTCAGCACTTTTAAATTTTTCACCTTGTGCTTCGGTCATCGCCTTGTAATACTTTTCTGTTCTTTCCCAGCGATTATCCCTGTCCATTCCGTAATATCTCCCGCCCACGACAGCGATTTTACCAACACCAATTTCTTTGGCTTTTGCTTCAAATTGCCTCACATATTCAATAGCACTTGATGGCGGTGTGTCCCTTCCATCAAGAAGCGCATGTACATATACCCTTTCAACACCGTTCATCTTTGCAAGCTCAAGCAGGGCATAAAGGTGTTCAATATGGCTGTGAACCCCACCATCGGATAAAAGTCCAACAAGATGAAGAGAGCTGTTGTTCCTTTTTACATTTTCAATAGCTCCAAGCAATACATCGTTTTTGAAGAAATCACCCTTTTTTATTGACTTGCTTATTCTAACTATGTCTTGATAAACAATTCTACCAGCGCCGATATTTAAGTGTCCAACCTCGGAGTTCCCCATCTGTCCGTCTGGCAAGCCAACATATTCGCCAGAGGCGTGAACTGGAACCCAAGGGTAATTCGCATAAAGGAAGTCAAAATTTGGCTTTTTTGCAAGTGCTATGGCATCCGCTTGTATGGGGACATTTTCATCACGAATTCCAAATCCATCAAGAACAATGAGAATAACTTTGCGCATTTTAACAATTTTTTGTTTTAAAAACTCCTTCAGATTGAAATATAAAAAGTTTTACACATAATTTCAACTGATTTTGCCCCAATTCAACGGATGGTTATCTTCGGCGTAATTTTCAAGGGTACCGGCGGAGTTCCACCCCTTACAAGAAAGACATAAAATGATTGGAATGAGCCGTTAATTTGAATGGTTTTCGTCCCCGGTTCCAGAGTTTGAGGGTCTAAAATTTTTGGTCTTATGTCAAAATTTCCAGCTATGGTGTGAAGTTGATTGTTGTGCGAGGTTAAATTTAAAACCCCAAGACCAATTGGTTTCTCAGGTTTACGGGATGAATCTGTGGTGGCGGTTGAATAAATCCCCGTGGAATCTTTGTAAACCGCTATCATCTCAATCGGTGTTTTTGAAGCATCATATGTTTTTGGAGCTTGAATTGCGGTTGAAAATTTGAAAGCTATAGCTATTTCTAAGGTTTCCGCACCACTATATTTCGCACCCAACAGGTTCATAATTCCGTCAAACTCATCATAAATGGCGATGACTGAGTCCATCTTGATTGCTTTGCCTTCTACAGTTAAGTTTATGTAAGGCAAAATTGAACTTTGTTGTTCTTTTTGACAGGAGCTCAACAGGATTGTAATTACAAGCAGAAGAAATGACTTAAATTTCATAACCTTTCCAATCTATCTTTCGCTTTTTTTGCAACTGGGCTTTTCGGGTATTCTTTAACTACACGGTTCATGTATTCCTTTGCTTCTTTTATCTTTCCAAGAGCAGCATAACAACGCCCAAGCATATACAGGGCATCGGGTGTTTTTGCTGACTTCGTTTGAGCCACATAATTAAAGTATTCAATTGCTTTGTCATATTGTTTCAATGCGAAGTAACTTTCACCAAGCCAGTAGATTACATTTACTTTCAGGTTTGTCTCAAGATCGCTTTTCAGAAGCGTGTCAAAATATGCGATTGCGTTTTTGTAATTTCTCTTTCTGAAATTGTTCAAACCCCTGTCGTAATAACTTTTGAATTCCTTTTCCGTCATCTTGATCGTTGGCTCTGGGATTATCCCGGGAAGTTTTACCTCACCTTTTACTTCCCCAGCGACCGTTGTTGGTGGTTTGGTTGATAACTTTACTTCAAGTTCCGCGATTTTCGCCTCCAGATCGCGAATTTGTTTTTTGTATTCAGCTATCTCACTGTCTTTTTTTGCTAATTCAACCGCGAATTGTGTCTCGGTTTGTGGCATTGACTCATATTGCGCAACTTTTGCTGAAAGCTCACGGCTTCTTTGTTTCTCGTATTCAAGTTGGGAACCGAGGTCAGATATTTTAGCTGTCAGCTGAGTGTTTGTCTCTTGAAGTGAAGCGACCTTTTTCTCAAGCTCACTTTTTTCGCTTTGAAGCTTCGCAACCTGACTTTGTAGATTTGAAACCTGCTTTTTCAAAGCTTCATTTTCCTCGGATAATGTTGCTAATTCAGTTGTATCAACTTCTCCCGTTGTTTCCTTAACAACTTCCCCGTAGATGTCTTCTTGTTCAGCTGTTGATGCACACCCTTGGATTGATAAAATTAACCAAACCCCCGCGATGAGAATTAATAAATAATTCAGCACCTTCATGGCTGAGCCTTCGTTTTTGTTTGACTTGCTTTAAGATAAAAAAGTATATGGTAAAAGTCAAGAAGCGCGCTGTTGAAAATTAGGCGTGAAAGTTTTATTTTTATTCAAAAAGGAGTTAAAAAATGGCGAGGTTTTCTTCAATAGCTCTATCGTTGCTTCGTTTTGCCACTGGTTTAATGCTTGCGCTTTTTCACGGTCTTGGAAAAGTTAACGGTGCGTTAGGTTTTTTCTTCGGTGATAAAGAGTGGCGTTTTATTCAAGGTGTTGCAAATCTTGGTTTTCCAATCCCCGTTGTTTTTGCTTCACTTTCAGCTTTAGCTGAATTTGTCGGTGGTTTGCTTCTCGCTGTGGGGCTTTTCACAAGATATGCATCCGCATTTATCGCTATAAATATGGCTGTTGCGGTTTATAGCCATCTTGTCAGTAATACAAGATATGAGCTTGCGCTTTTGTATTTTTTGATTTCGCTTGTCTATTTATTTAAGGGTGGGGAAGGAGTTTCCATAGACAGCTTTATAAGGAAGGGAAAGGTTTAAAATTTTGTCGGGGCGCCCGGACTCGAACCGGGGACCTCTTGCTCCCAAGGCAAGCGCGCTAACCATCTGCGCTACGCCCCGTTTTTCAAACACAAATATATCAAACTAACCTCAAAAAATCAACTTTATGGAAATTCTGCTAAAAAAGGGAAAAGAAAAGAAAATAAAAAATTTCTACCTCTGGGTCTTCAAAGACGAAATTGAAAACATTGAACAATTAAAAGACAAACCAGCACAAATAGTTGATGTGAAAAGCTCCTCCGGAGAGTTCCTTGGCAGAGCTTTCCTCAACCCAAAATCGCATATAGTTGCGCGAATTCTGACGCTTGAGGATGAGAAAATAAATTCCGATTTTTTCAAACGAAGGATTAAGGATGCAATTGAAAGGAGAAAAAAACTCAAAATAAAGTCAAACGCCGTTCGCCTCATCCACGCTGAAGCTGATTTCTTACCCGGGTTGATAGTTGATAAGTTTGGGAATTATCTCGTACTTCAAACACGCATAGCTGGGATTGAAAATTTTAAACACGAAATAGTTTCAATTCTCACCGATGTTGTGAAGACATCAGGAATTTACGAGAGAAGCGATATGGAGTCAAGAAAAGAAGAGGGGCTTGAAATTACTTCTGGAGAACTTTATGGATATGTTCCAAGATATGTTGAAATTGAGGAAAATGGTTTGAAGTTTTTAGTTGACCTGCACTACGGTCAGAAAACGGGGTTTTATCTTGACCAGCGGGATAATAGGAAAAAAGTTCAAGGGTTGATAAATAAAGGTGATAAAGTTCTTGACCTTTTTTGTTATTCAGGTGCTTTCAGCATTTATTGTGCAAGCGCTGGTGCAATGGTTATAGGCGTTGACTCCGATAGAAGTGCAACTGACCTTGCGAGGGAGAATGCAAAATTAAACAATGTCTCAGACAAAGTGAAATTCCTAACCGCTGATGCATTTGAAACGATTGAAGAGATGGCTAATTCAGGTGAAAAGTTTGACCTTGTGATAATTGATCCACCAGCGATGACGAAGACGAAAAAGGGGGCTGAAAGCGTTAAATGGGCTTTTTATAAACTCGCCCTCAATGCTTTGAAAATGCTTGACCCCGGGGCTAAACTTGTTATATCCTCGTGCGCATACCACATCTCGCTTGAATTACTTCAAGAAGCGATAAGATTTTCTGCAAATGACCTTGGGAAAAGATTAAGGGTTATTGATATAACTTTTCAACCCGAAGACCATCCCTGGGTTTTGCAGATGCCGGAGACATTGTACTTGAAAACAATTTATCTTGAGGTTTTAAAATGAAATCCGAAGAGGTTTTCAAAAACTTCTTCAAAACGAAATCACCTATCGTAATAGCTCATCGCGGTTATTCAAAAATCGCTCCTGAAAATACGATTTCAGCTTTTAAACTCGCAGTTCGTTTTAAAGCGGATATGATTGAACTTGATGTCAGAATCACAAAAGACGGTACGCCTGTTGTAATACATGACTCAAAAGTTGATAGAACGACAAATGGGACTGGAAGGGTCAAAAACTTTTACCTTTGGGTTCTCCGCGAACTTGACGCAGGGAGTTGGTTTGACCATAAGTATATCGGCGAAAAGATTCCCACCCTTAAAGAAGTTTTTGACGCTGTCGGTGGGAAAATCCCAATTAACATTGAAATTAAAAACGCAAGCATAAAAGATAAACTTACCGAGAAAGTACTCGCTGTGATTTATGAGAATGAAATCGCTGAAAATGTCTTGATCAGCTCTTTTGATCCAAGGATTTTGAGGAATGTCAGAAAACTCACAGACGAAATCCCCACGGGATTTCTTTACCATTATCCAATTTACTTTAACCCCGTAAAGACCCTTTTAAATCTCGGTGCGAATGTCCTGATACATAATTACAAATTCACAACGCCCAAACTCGTTGAAAAGCTTCACAACGCCGGGTTTAAGATATTTGTCTACACTGTTAATAGCCCAAGTCACATCTTGAAAATGCTTGAAATCGGCGTTGACGGCATAATAACTGACGATGTCAAATTAACGAGGCGAATTTTAAACTCATTTAATCAAACTTAAAGTTGACTTAACTTTTTGAGTCATTGGCATTGTCATCTCAACCTGACCTGATATTCCCATCGCCATATCCATTTCGGTGTCCATTTCAGAATAAACTATCATCCCGCTTTTAACTTCAACCCACACGGTGCCTTTGTTTTTCCCTTCACCTTCAAGCCCATAATTCATCCCTTGAATAGTCCCACTCCCACTTAGCGAAAGGTTTGCGTCAAGTTTTAACTTTGCACATTTTAAACCGAGTTTCTCTTCAACGCCTTCAAAAGTATATTTGCCACTTGTCTTGACAATCGTTTTGCCCTCTTCAGCACTTGATGTATCAGAATATGAAAATGACCAGGATTTACCCGGTGTTAATTCGTCTTGCGGAAATACAAGCGAGAATGTATAATTTCGCTTATCAATTCTTCTTGTCCCACCGCCCATCGGAATTTGAATTTCGCCTCCTTCAATGATTTCATAATTCAAGAGCTTCCCGTATTTATCATGGACTTGTTTAAATTTGAAAGCGATTGGGAAGGAAAGCGTTGTATCCATCGGTGGCATCTGTGCTTTAATGCTTGTCTTTATCGTGTCAATGGAAATTAACATTTCAACATTTCCATTTGGAGAAACATTTTGGATGAGATACTTGAATTTTGATTCTGTCTTTGAGAAAACAACTTGTTCCATTCCCATTGCCGATTGCGTCATTGTTGCCTCAGATAGAAGCAAATAATTGAAAATTTGCCCCTGCTCCGGCTGAAGACGCAAAGAAACACCTTGTGAAAATCCTAATTCAACAAGGATAAAGATAACAAGCGAAAATATTGATGGTTTCTTCATTTTTGAACCTCCATTTGGTTTTAATTTGCGAGTTTGTTTTCGTTTAATTTCGGTTTGAAATCCGAATTTGCAAGTTTATATGCGACCGAATAACAAAGTTTCGCAACCTTTGCAATTTTTGCGAAGTTAATTTTGCTGACCTCGTCTGTTACTTTGTGATAATCTTCATGTTCACCTGAGTGGAAAAAGATGACAGGGATGCCTTTCCAGGCAAAGTTTGCTTGGTCACTTCTTGAAAAGTCCTTTTCACCATCATATGAAAACTTAAACCCGATTTTTTGATTCTCTTCCTCCGCGATTCTTTTCATGTCCTCGCTGTAACTCCAGCCGATTAAAATTAAACTATCAATAGCGTTTCTACCAATCATGTCAAGGTTTATCATCGCAACAGTTTTTTCAATTGGGAAAAGCGGGTTATCAACATAATATCTTGAGCCAAGTAATCCTTTTTCTTCACCGCAGAAAGCGATGAAAAGAAGGCTTCTTTTCGGTTTCTTCTTATTCAAAGCGAATGCCTTAGCAACCTCAATCATTCCAACTGTTCCAGAAGCGTTGTCATCAGCGCCGTTGTAAATGCTGTCTTTTCCCATTGTCCCCGTAATATAACCGACATGGTCATAGTGTGCCCCTACGATGATGACCTCATCTTTTAACTTCTCATCTTCGCCTTCAATCAAGCCAACGACATTATTTGCATAGACCTTCTCCTTTGCGAAACTTATCTTCATTTTAATTTTTACATTTTCAAATTTAAACGATTTTGGTTTCAGCGTTTCATCAATTGATCTCTGTATATCTTTCAGGACCTGTGTATCACCGAAAAGTGATTTTATAAAGTTTTCCCCAGCTTCAATTGAAGGTGGCATTTTGCTGAGTTGATATGACAGTTGAATTGGTAAAGAAGCGCGGGGCAAATTTTTGTAAAGTTTGGGCCAAACATAACCCCTCGGCTTTAAAATTGAATGATTAAGCGGATCCGGGAGGATTATAACTCCAACCGCACCATGTTCAAAAGCGTTTTGAGCTTTATATCTTGGGAATGAATACCTTGTGGGATTTTTCCCATTAAATACACTTGTTGTGTCATTTTCCTGTGGTTCATCCCTTAACACAACAACTATTTTACCTTTTGCATCTATTCCCTCGTAATCGTCATAGCCGTATTCCTTCGCTGTAATTCCGTAACCTGCGAAGATGACTTCTGCCTCAATTTCACCATCTGCAAAATTAAACGGGATGAAATCCTCACCAAGCTTGAAAACTATCTGTTCCCCATTTTTTGACAAAATTAAAGCGTTATCCTCGGCGAGGTCAATTCTTACGAACTCAACCCTTTGGAAATAACTTCCGTTTACCGGTTTTAATCCATATTGCATAAACCTCTCGGCTATAAAATTTCCAGCGATATCAAGTTCGGGGCTTGGGGTATTTCTCCCTTTTAAAGAGTCGGATGCAAGAAAAGATATATTTTGTGCGATGTTTTCGGCAGTGATTAATTCAAGCCCGCTTTTGACCCCATCTTTTGTGACTGCACAGGACAGAAACAGGACAGGAAGAATTAAAATTAAAAACCTTCTCATATCACTTGGCTTTTTGTTGTAAAGTAAAAAAATTGATGTTGCGAAGCAAGTCCCTTTGTCCGAAACTTTGAATTTTTTTGAGGTTTTGATTAACTTATCAACGGAAACAAAAACAAACGCAAACCTATACCGTTATGACACACCCATTTAAAGAATCAATAAGCACGATAAACATCGGTAGAAGGAAGTTGAAAATTTTCAATCTTGCTTGGCTTGAACAGCAAGGGCTTGTCAATCTTTCAAAGCTCCCTTATACGATAAGAATACTGCTTGAAAACATGCTAAGAAACTGCGATAATTATCTCGTCACAGAAGAAGATGTTAAAACTGTAGCTGGGTGGAAGCCGAAACCGGAGTTAAAAGAAATTCCTTATATGCCTGCAAGGGTTTTGCTTCAGGATTTTACAGGTGTTCCTTGTGTCGTTGACCTTGCTTCAATGAGAGATGCCGTCAAGAAACTCGGGAAAGACCCTAAAATTATAAACCCACTTAAACCAGTTGACCTTGTAATTGATCACTCAGTTCAAGTTGAATACTTTGGGACATCTTACGCTTTTGACTGGAATGTAAAGAGGGAGTTTGAACTTAACAGAGAAAGGTATGTGCTTTTGAAGTGGGCTCAGAAATCGTTCAAGAATTTCAGGGTTGTTCCTCCTGGTACAGGGATAATCCATCAAGTAAATCTTGAATATCTTTCAAGTGTTGTAAGGGTTGAAGATGGTTTTGCTTTTCCAGATACGCTCGTTGGCACCGATTCCCATACGACCATGATAAATGGCATCGGCGTTCTCGGATGGGGTGTTGGTGGAATTGAAGCTGAAGCAGTAATGCTCGGGCAACCATATTATATCACAATCCCTGAAGTCATAGGTGTGAAGTTAACTGGAGAATTGCCCGAAGGAGCAACCGCAACTGATCTTGTTTTGACAGTTACGAATGTTTTGCGAAAGAAGGGCGTGGTTGAAAAATTCGTTGAGTTCTTTGGACCTGGTGTGTCAAAATTATCAGCTGCCGATAGAGCAACGATTGCGAATATGGCTCCTGAATATGGAGCAACTTGTGGGTTTTTCCCAATTGATGATGAAACACTGAAATATCTTAAACTAACTGGCAGGGAAAATTTAGCAAAAATTGTTGAGGTCTATGCCAAGGAACAATTCCTCTTCAGGTATGAGGATTCACCAATACCTGAATATACCGATGTAGTTGAAATTGACATGAGCCAGATAGAGCCGACGCTTGCAGGACCAAGCCGTCCGCAGGATAAAGTTTTGCTGAAGGATATAAAAGTTCATTTTGAAAAGGTATTGAAGGAAAATTACAAGATTGATAGTGAGCCGAGAAAATCTGTTGAGATTTTTTATCGTGGTAATAAGGTTGAACTTACCCATGGGTCAATTGCTATAGCAGCTATAACTTCCTGCACAAACACTTCAAATCCGACTGTTTTGATAGGTGCCGGTTTACTTGCGAAAAAAGCGGTTGAAAAGGGATTAACAGTTAAGCCCTATGTTAAAACAAGCTTAGCCCCCGGGTCGCGTGTCGTTACTGAATACTTGCAAAAAGCCGGTCTTATGCCATATCTTGAATCGCTTGGTTTTCATCTTGTCGGTTATGGTTGCACAACTTGCATTGGCAACAGCGGACCACTACCTGAGCCAATTTCAAAGGCGATCTCTGAAAATAATCTTATCGTCTGTGCTGTTTTAAGTGGCAACAGAAATTTTGAAGCCAGAATCCATCCACTTGTTAAGGCGAATTACCTTGCATCTCCAATCCTTGTGGTTGCTTACGCTTTAGCTGGTAGAATTGACATTGATTTTAACACCGAGCCAATTGGTTATGACCCGAATGGAAATCCCGTTTATTTGAAGGATATCTGGCCAAGTCAAGAGGAGATAAAGGAAACAATTGAAAAGGTTCTTGAGCCGAAATTATTCAAGAAGAAATATGCCGATATTTTTGATGGAACAGAATATTGGAAGGAAATAAATGTAAAAGATAGCGAACTTTTTGAATGGGACATAAATTCAACTTATATACAAAACCCACCATTTTTTGAGAACTTAACACTTGAACCTCAACCCCCAAGCGATATAGTCAACGCTTACTGCCTCGCTGTATTTGGGGATTCAATCACGACCGATCATATTTCGCCCGCTGGTTCAATTTCAGAGAATAGCCCCGCTGGCAAGTATCTGATTGAGCGTGGTGTCCCGAAATCTGAGTTTAACACATTCGGCGCAAGAAGGGGAGCCCACGAAGTTATGATGCGCGGTACATTTGGAAATGTAAGGATTAAAAACCTTATGCTCCCCGGAGTTGAAGGCGGATGGACTATATATATCCCAACCGGCGAGAAAATGTTTATCTATGATGCAGCAATGAAATATAAGCAAGAAAACCGTCCTCTCATTGTGATTGCTGGGAAAGAATATGGAACAGGTAGCTCACGCGATTGGGCAGCTAAAGGGACATACTTACTTGGCGTTAAAGCTGTTCTTGCTGAAAGTTTTGAAAGAATACACCGAAGCAATCTCGTTGGAATGGGTGTCTTACCGCTTCAATTTAAAGAAGGAGAAAATAGGGAAACTCTCGGATTAACGGGTTTTGAGGAGTATACGATAGAGGGCATAGCCGAAGGTTTATACCCACGTAAAATTTTGAAGGTTACAGCTAAATCCAAAGATGGACAATCAAAAACCTTTGAAGTCATTGCCCGTCTTGATACGCCGGTTGAGGTTGAGTACTATATTAACGGTGGGATAATGCAAACCGTCTTGAGGAAGTTGATCAAAGATTAGAAAATTCTAATTTTCGTAAGCTTGACAAATTGATTTTAAAAGTGTATATTATAATTGCAAATAGTAATAATTATCATTTTAAAAACAAAATTTGGAGTAAAGCCATGGCAAAATCACTTGCAGGGACAAAGACGCTTGAGAATTTGAAGGCTGGATTTGCCGGGGAATCCCAGGCGAACAGGCGTTATCTTTATTTTGCGAGGCAAGCAGATATTGAAGGGTATCCCGACATTGCGGGTGTCTTTAGGGACACGGCAGAGGGTGAAACTGGACACGCTTTTGGGCATTTTGACTTTTTAAGGCAATATGGCGCTGGTGATCCTGTGACAGGCGAGCCAGTTGGGGACACGATTTCAAATCTTAAATCTGCCATAGCAGGCGAGACATATGAATATACGGAGATGTATCCTGGGTTTGCGAAGACAGCACGGGAGGAAGGATTTGATGATATCGCTGAATGGTTTGAAACGCTTGCCAGAGCTGAAAAGTCGCATGCAGGTAGATTCCAAAAGGCGCTTGAAAGCTTGACTGGAGGTAGCAAGTAATTTTTAAAAGTGCGGGGCATTGCCTCGCCCCGCTTTTTTATTTTTAAAAATTAAATCTTGGAAAGCACATGGTCTTTGATTTAAAAGACCCCAAGTTTTGGGATGAACGGGCACTTTTAAAGGAGATGTATAGAATTTTTGATATCTGTAATGGTTGTCGTCTTTGTTACAATCTTTGCCCGTCGTTTGAGTTTTTGTTTAAAAAGATTGATGAAACCGATAACCTTGATGACTTGACGAAGGAGGATTATTTCAAAGTTGTTGAACTTTGTTATGATTGTAAACTTTGTTTCCCCAAGTGCCCGTATACTCCACCGCATCACTACGAGCTTGATTTCCCAAGGTTGATGTTAAGGGCAAAAGCTGTGAAAGCGAAGAAAGAAGGAGTCCCATTGCGTGATAAAATTCTTGGGCAAGCAGATTTGATAGGGAAACTCGGGAGTAAATTTGCGGGTTTGATCAATCTTGCGAACAGATTAAAAGTTAGCAGAGTTTTAATGGAGAAAATTCTCGGTATCCACAGGGAAAGGAATTTACCCGAATATCATAGCGAAACATTTGAAAAGTGGTTTAAGGGATATTCAAAGCAAAATGGAAAGGAAGAGAAAGGAACAAAAAAAGTTGTTCTTTTTTACACTTGCACCGTGAATTACAATGAACCCAAACTTGGAAAGGCAATTGTTAAAGTTTTAGAACACAATGATATTGATGTTGTAGTTCCAGAGCAAAAGTGTTGCGGTATGCCTTTTCTTGATGGCGGTGATATTAATTCGGCGATAAGGAGCGCAACTTTTAATGTTAAGTCGCTTGTTAATTTCGTAAAACAAGGTTTTGATGTCGTTGTTCCAGCACCAACTTGCAGTTATATGTTAAAGCAGGAATATCCAGTGTTGCTTCCGGATGATGAAGATGCGAAATTGGTTTCTCAGCATACCTATGATATTTCTGAGTATTTGATGAAAATTCACCGAGAAGGAAAGTTGAAGACCGACTTTAAGAATCCGCAAGGAAAAATTATTTATCATTTACCCTGTCATCTGAAAGCGCAAAATATAGGTTACAAGTCAAGGGATTTGCTTGAGTTGATACCGGGGACAGAAGTTGAGATGATTCAAAGGTGTTCCGGTCATGATGGGACTTGGAGTATGAAGAAGGAGTTTTTTGAGATGTCAATGCGTGTTGGTAAGCCAATTTTTGATAAGGTTAATCAATCTGATTCTAATTCATCTATTTGTTCTGATTGCTTGTTAGCGCAATTGCAAATTGAAAAAGGAACTGGGAAAAAGGGTTTACATCCAATTCAAATTCTTTACAATGCATATAGTTTAAATGAGGAAAAATAACAAACAAAATCTATGGAGGTAGTTATGAAGCCAAATATCGGAATAAGCGAAAAAAATCTTGAAGGAGTGATTAAAATTTTAAGCACCTTGCTCGCTGATGAATATGTCCTCTATACAAAAGCGAGGAACTATCACTGGAATGTCGTGGGTCCACAATTTAATGAACTTCACAAATTCTTTCAGTCAATTTATGAAGAACTGAATGATTACATTGATGACATAGCTGAGAGGATACGCTCTCTCGGTGGATGGTCAGTTGCGACTTTGAGTGAATTTTTGCAATTGACGAGATTGAAAGAGCACCCTGGGGAATATCCTGAAGCGAGGAAGATGATTGAAAACCTTTTGAATGATTATGAGGCAGTGATAAGAACTTTGAGAGAGGATATCGTTAAGGTGGGTGAAGAATACAAAGACCTCGGTACAGCTGATTTTCTTACTGAGCTTATGGAAAAGCATGAGAAGACGGCTTGGATGTTGAGGTCTTTTCTTTCGTGATATTTTAGGGGAGGGAATTAAATCCCTTCCCTCCTTTTGATAAATTTTAAAATTAAATTTCGGAGTTAAGATGAGGAAAGTTGAACTTGCAGAAGTGAAAAACATATATGAGTATGAAAAGATCAGAGATGATTTCAGGAAGTATATAATTGAGTTGAAAAAAAGACGCAGAATCTCAGTCGGTGATAGAGTGACGCTTGTGTTTGAAAATCACGACACGGTTCTTTTTCAGATCCAAGAGATGATGAGAGCGGAGAGAATGGTGGATGACGACGAGATAAAATTTGAAGTTGAGACATATAATCAGCTTATACCTGAAAAAGACGAGTTGAGCGCTACATTGTTTATAGAGGTTGACGATCCGAAGCTACTTCGTCCAGTCCTTGATAGTTTTATAGGGCTTGACCGAGGTAATCATGTGTATTTACAGATTGGGGATAAGCATAAAATTTATGCTCAGTTTGAGGAGGGGCATAGCAAAGAAGATAGGATAAGCGCTGTTCATTTTATTAAGTTCAAATTTACGCCCGAACAGATAAATGACTTTAAGGACTTTAGAAACGAGGTCAAGGTGGTCATAGATCATCAAAATTATAAGGCGGAAGCAGTTGTGAGTGATGAAATGAGGCAGGAGTTGATAAAGGATTTTGACTCAGATTAAAATTTATGGAGTAATAAAATGGCTAATCGTAGAGGGAGCAAACAAAGAGAGGCGATCCTTCGCATCCTTCAATCAACAGATATTCATCCAACCGCTGATTGGATATACATGGAGGTGAAAAAGGTGATTCCGAATATAAGTCTTGGGACTGTGTATAGAAATTTGAATTTGTTAAGGGATGAGGGATTAATTCGTGAGGTTATTATTCAGGGTTCCGCAAGCGCCAGATACGATGCTAATCTTGAACCGCATCATCACTTTGTTTGCGTTGGTTGTAATTCTGTTTATGATTTGCCTTCACGAGGTGGGAATTTTAACATTGATGAGCTTTTGGCTGGGCGAAACTTTAAAGTGAAATTTGTCAAGGTTGACATCTTCGGTCTTTGCGATAAATGTCGGGTTAAGGACCTGTAAAAAGTTAAGCGACCCGATTTTGGGTCGCTTTTTTATTTTGATTTAAAGCACAATTTTTGATTTTGGGGTTGATATTTTTGGGGAAAATTTTTAAAATTTCCTTGGATTTCAAATTAAAAATTTCGGAGGTACGCCATGAAGAGATTTTTGAGTTTCATTTTAAGCGTTATTCTTTCAGCATCTGTTTTTTCCCAAGATGTTGAAAAGGCGATCAAAAGGATGACACAACCAGATGTCATGGTCGTAGTGGATGAGTATGTTGATGGGAATTTCGTTGGGACGCGGACTATTGCTGTTAGCATTGAAAACGAACTTTTAAAAGAGGGGTTTAAGGTTATTGATTATCATATGTTTGAAAATCTGAGGGCAAAAGAACTTGAAGCGTCCGAGGGAAATCCCGAAAAAGCAAGGGAATATTCAAACCGTTTTGGCGCTGAAATTATAATTCTTGGATATGCACAAGCGGAATACGGTGGGGAAACGGAGTTTTACGATGTAAAACAGCATAAATACACAGGACAGGTTGACATTAAAATTATTTATGCTGAAACAGGTGAATTGATAGGTTCAGTTACAGCGAGTGACAGGAGATTTGGTCAAGATAAAAAGGGAGCAGTGAATGCATTGTTTAAAAGTTTAGCTTCAAAGGTTACTAAAAATGTCGTGAGCAAGTTAAAAGAGAGAATGAAAGAGGAGGAGCAAGCGAAGAAAATTGAAATAGCTGTTTATGGGATTTCACCAAGCAAGGCACTTGCGCTTGAATCAGAGTTAAAAGATGCGATTTCATCTGTTAAGGCGTTAAAATATAAGTTTTTTGACACAAATGTCCTTGTCTTTGATGCTATCATTTCTAGTGAAGAGCAACTTAGGCGTGAGCTGGCAAATTATGGGAAGCTTAAAATTGTGAAATTGACCCCAAGGAGAGTCACCCTGAGCCCGCCTGAGATGGAGAAGGAAGCAAAATCAACAGCAACAGAGGCGATACTTGATATAGTTGATTTTTCAATACCGCCGATTTTCCCATCCCAGTATAGTTTTTATGCTTATAATCCGATCGGTCAATTGACGGTTGAAAATCCGACGAATAGAGAGGTTCGCAATGTTAAAGTTTCAATTTTGATCCCGGATTATATGAAAGTGCCAAGTGAGAAAGTCGTTCCGGTGATTAAGCCGAATTCAAAAGAGCAAATAACTGTTCCTGTCACATTTGACATCAAATCGTTGTTGAAGTTGAATGAAAATGTAATCGCGCAAGCGCAGGCAAAAGTTACCTACACATCTGGTGGCAAAGTTGAAGAGAGGAGTTTGTCAAAGCCGGTGACGATTTATAATAGAAATTCTATTTCGTGGAGGATTCCCGAATCGGTTTGTTCTTTTGTCACACCGAGTGACGAGGTCGTGAAAGAATTTGCAAGGGCTGTTCTTGGCTCGGTTAAACTTCCCGAGACGAACCTTCCAAGGAATGTGATCAATGCAATCGTCATTTATAATGCTGTTCGCACATACGGGATAAAATATGTTTCCGACCCTTGGAAAGTCGCAGGTGGTGAGATTCTTGACAATGTTTATTTCCCGAGGGAGTTGCTTTATTATAAAACTGGTGATTGTGATGACCATGCTATTTTACTTGCCTCTCTTCTTGAAAGCGTTGGAATTAGGTCGGCTTTTATACTTACATCTGATCACATATTTTTGATTTTTGATACAGGTGTTCCAAAGAAGAACGCTTATCTTGTGAGTTTTAATCCCAGTGATTACATAATTTACGATGGCAGTGTTTGGTTGCCTATAGAGACGACCTTGATAAATGAATCCTTCATAACGGCTTGGAAGACAGGCGCAGAGGAGTATTATAAACTTGGTGGTTTAGATAAGATTGGAGCATCCGAAGTTAAAGAAGGTATAACTTTTAAATCGGGAAATGTCTATATAATTGATGTTCATCGGGGATGGAAAGTTTTTCCGCCCGTTGATGTTGAAGGACTCCCAGGACCACAGACAAAACCGGATATTTCGCTTGTCTCGTCAAGTACATCAAAGGATATAGATATGTTCAAGGAAAGTTACAGGCAGACATTAACAGAAATGATCAATACGCTTGGAAGCAAAGGGGATGAGGTTTCAATTAATAAAATTGCAAGGATACTTGTTTTGTTTGATAGGTATGATGATGCTGAAAAATATGTCTCAAAATTTTCCGGCGCTGTGACATATAATTCCCTCGGTAATATTTACTTTTTGAAAAATGAACCCACAAAGGCGTTTGAATTTTACAAGAAAAGCATTGAACTTGATCCCAATGATGGGGGCGTTTATCTTAACGCTGGTCTTCTCTTTTATTTGAACGATGAACCCAAAACGGCGCAGGAATTTTTTGAGCTGGCGATATCTAAATTTAAAACACCGGAAGAAGCATACGAAGTGCTCGGAATTGAAGATATATTGCGGGAGTTTGAGGGTGTAGCAGCTGAAAAGAAAGATGTTTCAAAGAAGCAAGTTTCAAAGGAGGAGTTGAAAAAATTAATTGAAGAAGCTTCAAAGGTATCAACTCAACAGTCAAAGAAAGGGAAGGAATACAAAAAAGAGGAAATTTTTGAGAAGGGACAGAATGTCTTTGTGTTTGGAGGTAGAAGAGGAGCTGACCCGACACAATTGCAAACGGTTAAATCGCTACTTTACTGGAAGTTTTAAATTTTGAGTTTTTGATCGGTAAGATTAAATTATCTCTGCTTGATAAATTAAATTTTCCGCTTGTGATGAAGTTTTTTCAGCGAAAGAGGATTAGGTATGCACCATTCGGCATGTTGTTTGCTACGGTTTCAATTTTGCTTGCTTTCCTCTTGTTTAAGACGGATATATTTGGAGGTTTCTTCAAAGCGCTTGAATATAAGTCACTTGATGTTATGTTCAAATGGCGTGGCGCTGTGCTTCCAAATCCAAATTTAATAATCGTCAAGATTGACGAAAGGGAACTTATAGATTTCGGCTACCCAATTCCCCACAACATTACAGCCCAAGCGATATACTACATGACTGAAGCGGGTGCAAAGGCAATAGGTATAGACCTTTTTCTAAACAAGCAGAGCGAAGAAGCGTTAAACAAACTACTTGTATATTCAACTGAACATTCAAATGTTTACCTTGCTGTTGGACCTTATCGTCCAAGTGGGATTTCCGATGAAGAGGTTGACTTTTATGTAGATAGCCTTGTTCATTATAAAGTGAGCAAATGGGGTGTTCCAATCCAGCCACAAATGAAGGGATATTTCCATCGTTCTGTCACATTTGCTGGTAAGTCATTTGATGAACTTGTTGATGCTTGCTCGGGAATTGGGCATGTTGCAATTTTGCCCGACCCTTTTGATGGGGTACAGCGTCGTGTCCCGTTGTTTGTTGAGTATGCCGGTAGGATTTACCCATCTCTTGGAGCTGTGCTCGCATTTGAATATCTCGGAATTGATTATAAAAATGTGAAGATAACAAAAAAGAGAAATGAGATTGTTTTTTCTTTTGATGGGCTTCAAATACCGACAAGCTTAAAGTCGGAACTTTTTGTTAACTATGCTGGACCCGACACAATTTTTAGGCAAGTTTCGCTTTATAAGGTTATTGAGGCGGGGATGAATGGAGATAAGGAATTTTTATCGCAGTTTAAAAATGCGGTCGTCATCATAGGACCAACTGCTCGCTCGCTTGGGGACCTTGGACCAAATCCTTTCTCTGAAAAATCCCCAAATGTTTACATACATGCGAATGTTTTTAACACCATCGTATCGCAAAATTTTATCCGTCCAGTTAGCTGGCGGGTTCAACTTCTAATTATGATAGTATTAACGATGATAGTTGGTATTTCTGGCTTTATAACGAAGTTTCACAATAGTTTAATTTTAACGGTAGCGATACTCATTGGATATTTTGCCTTTTCGTTTTTATCGTTCACGCAACTTTTAAGATGGTTTTACAATGCTGAGCCAACGCTTAGCATTTTAATTTGCTATATTTCCTCGGTGAGCTATTTGACGATAAGAGAGAACAAGCAAAAACAGCAGATAAGAAGTATGTTTGAAAAATATGTTGATGCTTCCGTTGTTGATAAATTGATTGAAAATCCAGAGCTTATGGCTTTGGGTGGGGAGGAGAGAGAATTGACGATTTTGTTCAGCGATGTACAAGGTTTCACAACGATGAGCGAGAAGTTGACGCCACATGAACTTGTAACTTTGTTAAATGAACTCCTTGATGAACTCTCGCTTATAATTTTTAAGAACAAGGGGACGATTGACAAGTACATAGGTGATGCGATTATGGCCTTTTGGGGAGCCCCGATCCCGGATGAAAACCATGCATACAATGCTTGTGTCACAGCAATTGAAATGCAGGAGAAATTAAAAGAACTTCGTGAAAGATGGAAAAAGCTCGGTAGACCTGAAATAAAAATGCGAATCGGTATAAACACTGGAAAAGTCATTGTCGGGAACATGGGTTCAAAGGTTAAATTCAATTACACTGTGATAGGGGATGATGTGAATCTTGCATCTCGGCTTGAGGGTGCAAATAAAGAATATGGGACAAGTATAATGATAGGCGAATCAACCTACGAGAAAGTTAAAGATAAAGTCGTCGCGAGGGAACTTGACCTTCTTGTTGTCAAGGGTAAAACTGAACCTGTTAAGGTTTATGAACTTATAGGTCTTGTTAACAATACATTGCCAAGTTGGATAAATGAGTTTATTGAAGTTTATCACGAGGCGTTGAAGCTTTACCGCGAGAGGGAATGGGATAGGGCGATTGAATTATTTTCAAGGGCGCTTGAGATTTACCCAGACGATTATACTTGCAAGTTATATATTCAGCGATGTTTATATTTTAAAGAGGTTCCACCACCGGAAGATTGGAGCGGTGTTTTCGTGATGCAAACCAAGTGAAATTTTGATAAAATGGAGCTAACGGAAGAACATATAACATCAAATCTTGGAACGACGATTTTCGGAAGGAGAATAATTTCTTTTAAAAGTATAAAATCCACGATGGACTATGCAAAATCACTTGCTGAAAGAGATGAACCGGAGGGAACGGTTGTTATAGCTGATTATCAGTCAAAGGGGAGAGGTAGATTTGGGCGGGTTTGGATGTCGGAGCCAGGGAAAAATATCTTGATGTCAATTATAATCCGACCTTCAATACCGCTTGAAAAGTTTGGTTTGATTTCATTTTTAAGCGCTATTTCCGTGGCTGAAGCGATTGAGAAAATCGCAAATGTTAAAGTTAACACCAAATGGCCAAACGACCTTTTGATAAACGGGAGAAAAGTTTCCGGGATACTTATGGAAGCGTCAATAACCGCTGATAAAGGCGATTTCGTTATACTTGGAATCGGCGTCAATGTGAATCAAGAAGAGTTCCCAAAGGAAATTAAAAATTATGCGACTTCACTTTTAATTGAGACAGGAAAATATTACGACAGAGTTGCTCTCCTTCAAGAAATTTTGCGCTCGCTTGAGTCAAATTATCTAAAAATCAATCAAACCTATGATTTCACCGAAATTATGAAAAAGTGGAAAGAGAAATGTTCAATGCTCGGCAAGGAAATTACCCTTATACACGCAGGTAAGACGATAAATGGAACTGCTGTTGATGTTGATTCCAAAGGATTCCTTCAGCTCAAAGTAGGGGAATCTACAATCAGTTTATCTTCGGGGGAAGTGACCATTGTCAAGTGAGATCAAAGCGATAAAAATTTGGCTGATTCAATTAGTTTTATCGTGTATGGATGCGAGGGCTTTGATAGGACAACTGAGGTATCACCGCTTTCAACGATTTTGCCTTTGCGCATGACATAAACTCTTTTTGATATTTTTGTTACGATGCCGAAGTTATGAGTTATAAGTAGAATAGATGTTTTGTATTCCTTTTGGAGTGAATTGAAAAGTTCAAGGATTTGGTATTGGGTTAGGGCATCAACCGATGATGTTGGCTCGTCGGCGATGACAAGCTTAGGTTTAAGTGCGAAAGCAATCGCTATTAAAATCCTCTGTTTCAATCCACCTGAAAGTTGATGTGGGTAAAGATCAAAAATTTTTCCCGGCTCCCTTATTCCGATTTTTTCAAATAGTTCAAAAACCTTTTTGCGCGCTTCTTTTTTGTTCATCATAAAGTGAGATGTGAAAACCTCAGCTACCTGTTGTCCAACTGAGAGGACGGGGTTTAATGAGTTTGAAACATCTTGAAAAATTATGCTTATTTCGCGACCTCTGATTTTTCTCATTGTGTCTTCATCAACTTTCAAAAGATCAATCTCGTCTTTCCATAGAATTTCGCCATTTACAATTTTACCGGGCGGATCAATGAGCCGAACGATGGATAATGCTGTTACGCTTTTGCCACTTCCGGATTCTCCCACAAAAGCGACGGTTTCGCCTTCATCTATTTCAAAAGAAATCTCGTCAACTGCTTTTATAATTTTGCCATCGCTTGGGAAATGTACAGCGAGATTTTTAACCCTTAAAAGCAATTTACTTTGATTCAATTATTCTTTTAGCTCCGTTGAATCTCTTGCGGTAATATGGATCGTTGATTGAAGAAATTGTAACGCCTTCACTTACGCTTGCGTGTGCGAAAAATCCATCGCCAATGTAAATCCCAACATGCGAAGCTATTTCCCCGGTAGTGTTGAAAAATAAAAGGTCACCAATTTCAAGAGAGTCGGGATTGGTTATCAACCTTCCAAGTTTGAACTGTTCAGATGTCGTCCTCGGTAAGTTCAAACCAATTGCGTTTTTAAAGACAACCATCGTGAAGTATGAACAATCCATTCCTTCTTTTTTATATGGTGTGCCGATGTAGTTTTTGACCTCGTTGATGATAGCTTTTCTGAAGTCGGATAGTTTTGCTTCCTTTGGAATTGTTTTTTCTGTGATGCTTGAATATCTTACTGCGGGTGAGCATGAGATGAGAAGCAAGCATAGAAAAATTATCGCTCTCACTTTAGGGTAAATTTTTTTAAAAAGACCCGACCAAATGGGCGGTCGGGGCAAATTAACCAAGATATGCTCTAAGGGCTTTGCTTCTGGAGTGATGTCTAAGCTTTCGGATGGCTTTTTCCTTAATCTGTCTAACCCTTTCTCTTGTAAGTTTGAATTTTTCACCGATCTCTTCAAGTGTGAGTGGATGTTCATATCCGATCCCGAAATAAAGCTTAACAACTTCCCTTTCCCTTTGATCAAGCGTGCTAAGTGCTTCTTCAATTTCTTTTCTGAGGGATTCTCTCATCAATTCATGGTCGGGCATCGGGTCATTTTCATTAGGCATTATGTCAAGGAGTTTGTTATCCTCTCCTTGTACGAAGGGAGCGTCCATGGAGATATGTTTTCCTGAAATTTTCAAAGTATCAGCAACCTCATACACGCTCATGTCAAGTTCCTCGGCAAGTTCATTGGTGCTGGGCTCCCTTTCAAATTCCTGTTCAAGTTGGCTGAGTTTTTTCCCTATCTTATTCAAAGCGCCAACTCTATTGAGAGGCAAACGAACGATTCTTGATTGTTCAGCCAGCGCTTGAAGTATTGATTGTCTTATCCACCAGACAGCGTAAGAGATAAATTTAAATCCCCTTGTTTCATCAAATCTTTTCGCAGCTTTTATCAGTCCGAGGTTGCCCTCGTTTATCAGGTCTCCGAGTGGGAGACCTTGGTTTTGATATTGCTTTGCGACGCTGACGACGAAACGAAGATTTGCTTGAATCAATCTTTCAAGTGCTTTCTCGTCCCCTTGTTTAGCTCTTCTTGCAAGTTCAATTTCCTCCTCTGGCGTGAGGAGTTCGTATTTGCCTATTTCCTGAAGATACTTATCAATTGAAATACTTTCGCGATTTGTTATGGTTTTCGTGATTCTCACCATAGTTTTGCGACTCACCTCTTTTCTTTTTTGTTTCTATTTATACAAGTCAATTTTTTCAATTATTCCCACAATTGAAGCGTCAACAGGAGCTTCTTTAACACCCATCGGTATAACCGCCTCACGAGCGGTTATATACATGACCAATTCTCCTGGACCAGCCCCAATAGTATCAACAGCCATAATTGGATTCCCAATCTCTTCCTGCTTTGAATTTAGCGGTTGAATTATTTGAATTTTAAACCCGTTCAAATTTTTATCTTTTATCGTAGCCCAAACAGTCCCGATCACCTTTGCGATGAACACTTCTTTGCTATTTTAATTTTTTTAATCCGATACAACATCAAGCTTATCAACTATTGCCATTATAACAGCGTCAACGGGTTTATTCTTGGTCACGGTGGTAAGTCGTGCGGAACTGCCCGTGGCGACGAGGACGATCTCCCCAACACCAGCTCCAACGCTATCAACCGCTATTAAAAAGCTGTCCTTGACTTTATAATCAAGGTCAACATGCTTTACAATTTGAAATTTTAAACCTGTCAAGCTCTCGTCCTTTTTAGTCGCCCAGACAGTCCCGACAACCTTGCCTAATATCATCCCGTACCTTTGACTTTATTGCTCACTGATAAATTAACTTTAAAATTTTTTAAAATGTTCCTTACATTGCATAAACTTCCTTCTCGTTGCATTTGCATACTTTCACCGACTTCGTATTGAATCTCCACGAATTTTTGGTATCATCTTTTCTTGAAACGACGAGTTTAGCTGTAAGAAGCGGTGCCCCGCACTTTGGACATGTCTCAACGACTTTTTTGGCGTCCTTTGCTACTTTGTCAGCAAATGAAGCTACTTTCTTTGCCATCTCTACCCTTTTAGATTTATTTTAGAAAACTTTAACTATGTTTTCGGCTGATTGCTTTACTTTTAAAAAGCCGTTCATTACTCTTGAAAAGAATTCCTCCGCATTTCTATCGCCATCCCAAGGAGAAACGCCAGCCGTGATGGTTACGCTAAAACTTTTATCCTTAAATCTTATCTCGTGGTTTGATATATTTCTTCTCAACTTTTCCGCCCAAAGTTGTGCTTCAGTTGCATCCGTTTCCACAAGAGCTACACCTATTAAATTTTCATCAAGTTTCCCGGCTAAATCAAACTTGCTTATCCTCTCCCTAACTATATTGCTTATCTCAGGAAGGATTGAGTAAGTCGCCTCGTCACCATAGGTCTTTCTTATGTAGTCAAGGTTGTCAACGCTGAGAAGCACGAGCGAGAGGAAACCACCGTGTTTTAATTTTCTTTCTATTTCGGCATCAAGTCGCAACAGAAAATAGTTTTTGCGCATAAGGAGTGTCGCTTCATCATAGATGAAATAATTTTCAATAAGCTCGTTTAAATTTTCGTTTTCAAGTATTACACCTATTATTTTTGCAAGCACCTCAAGTTTTTGTAGATCGGAGTAAGAGGCGAAAAAATTCGGCTTTGAATGTTCAAAAATCATAGCGCCATAACACTTGAAGCTGTGGTTTATAGGAATTACGGCGATTGACGATTCCAAATTTATTTTTTCATTTTCAGTAAACCTTACTACTTTACCCGCAGTTCTTGTGGAGGGAATTATTTTCGCTCGTCCAGTTGTAATAGCCTCGCCAACAATAGACCCAGTTAGGTCAATGGGAGTCCCAACATCAATATATTTCCCAATTTTTGATTGCCCAATTTTTACAACCCATTTTTCATTCTCTTGAAGCACAGCTGCGAATGCCGTACAGTCAAGTATTTTGATGGCGAAATTTTGAACTTTGTTTAAAATTTGTTCTACGCTCGTCAAATTAGAATCACTTATAACCTCAAGGACTTTGTCACTGTAGAAAAGGTCAAATTTCGTGGTGTAATTTTCTATCAGGTTTGAAATTAAATCCGCAAATAGTGCGATATTTTTTAAATCGTCTTCGCTAAAGGTTTGGGTTTGTTTTGAATCAAGTAAGATGACGCCGATGACTTTGTTTCTATATGTTACAGGATAAACAAGTAATGATTTTACACCGACGCTTGGACTTTGATATTTTATCACATCTTTTTCAGCAATTATATCCCCGAGAATTTTTGGGTTGCCAGTTCTTGCTACATCCGTTAAAACATCATCGTCCCAGTTATATCTTTTCACAAAATTATAGCCAAGTTCAGTTATGCCATCCTCAAGGACCATTTGTCGTTTGTCCTCATTTGCCCAATAGAAAGCGACTGAATCGGAGAAAATTTGATTTTTAATTATCGTGAGAACTTGTCTTAGTAGCGTTTTAAATTCATCTCTTGGATTTAGTTTTTCCGTCGGTGTCGCTGTAGTTTGTTCCTGCTTTTTTATTATGAAACCTTCTTCGTATTGTGTGCTTGTTTTGGATGTTTTCGCGTTCAAATTTGAAAGTTCGGTTGCTTTTTTTCTCTTGTTTAAAAAAATTAACAGCAAGACGAATAATGAACCAAGTAAAGTAGCTGTGAAGATAAAGCGCAAGGTTTTATTGTCAATCGCAACGATCAAAAATAAAAGCGTAAGAAAGAAAGCAACCACAGCAATGAAACTTGCAGGATTTCTTTCCTCTTTGGGCATTCCTGTCAAATTTGGATGTAAAAAATTTGCTTAAAAATTAATGAGATTGTATCAAAAAATCAAATTTATGCTCTATCTCAATCCTGCAAGTTCTTGCAAAAGTCGCCAGTTTTTAAGGCGGTCCTCTTGGGCTTTAAGCAAAACCTCGTCGGGATTTCCATCTTTATCAAAATGTTTCGCGAATCTTCCTTCAGTTCTTGCGAAGTAGATGAAATCAATAACCTCGCCAGTTTTAGGGTGAACATACCAGTCGTCTTTTACAGCTGGGTTGCCTTGTAAGCTGAGGCGTTCTTTTATCGTTTCACCTTTCCTCGGATCGTAAATTAGAAGTGGGAACGCCCTTGATTCAACTGCAAGGCGTGCTTGATGCATTGCCATATCATCGCCAACGCCATGTTCGGGTTGACAGGTAGTATAAACTATAACGACGGCTGGTCCTGGGTATTCATTGGCTGAGATGATTGACCTGTAAAAGTGATTTATGTGTGCAGCTGTTGTTTGAGCCACGAAGACATCAGGGTGCATCATTATGATTTGGGCGAGTTCTTTTCTTCGCTCTGACTTGCCTTTTATTTCCTTACCGTAAGCAGAAAGTTTTGTATCTTGCCCTAAATAGCTTGATGTTGAGGATTGACCGCCGGTGTTTGAGTAGACCTGAGTATCAAGGACTAAAACTTTTATATCCATCCCAGAGGCGAGCATCCTTGAAAGGGATTGGAAACCGATATCGTACATTGCGCCATCACCGCCGATGACCCACAATCTCTTGTGTTGCCAACCCATTTGGTCCCATCTTGCCCTTATTCCAATTGCAACTGCTGGGGCATTCTCAAAAAGTGAATTTATCCATGGAACTCTAAAGGGATTGTAAGGATAAGTTGAAGAATAAACTGTATTGCAACCTGTTGCTGCAACAATGCCTATATTTTCTGGACCATAGACGAAACCAGTTGCAGCGAGCATCATTCTTATGGCGGTTGCTTCACCACAGCCCATGCAAGAGCCAGCCCCTCCAACATAGAGCAATGATTTACCAGCGAGCATCATATCCGCAAGGACTTTGTCCTGGATATATTCTTTGGGCGTTTCGGGAAGTTTTGTGTAAAATTCAAATGTCTCTTTATATGTCTTTAAATTTTCCCTTGTCTTTTTAATCATTTGCAAAGCGTTGTGATCACCGCAAGCTGAGACACATTCGGCGCAGCCTTTACATTTCGTGGGGTCAATCGCAATCATGAAAAGCCCCGGTTCAAGCCCTTTCTTCTTCGGGACATCGTAATATTTCGTCGTCTTGGCGAATTGTCTTCTTAGATGTTCGCGTTTTACGGGGTCTTGGATTTTGTTGAGTTCCTCTTCAAGTTTTGATTCAGGGACAACTTTACCGAGTATTGCTGTGTCTGGGCATTCGGTCACGCATTCCATACAGCCAACGCAGTTATCGGAATTAAACAGAGGGATTTCGGGAGCAATATAGCTGAAATCGCGCAAAGCACCTGTTCCAGCCGGGATGATGCTCCTTGCAGTGTAAATGTCAGCGGGTAACTCTTCTTCGGCGGTTCCGCTGTTATACGCGCCAACGACCTGCTCGTTAAAGTATGAAATATCTATTATATCCTTGTAAAGTTCCTCAAGGTTATCAGCATCAAAGTGATTTTTCTTTTTGTCCATTTTTATGTCTCCAATTTTTGTTTAAAATTCAAATTCCGCTTTTACTTCCGTTGCTTCAATTAATTCAGTTGGGATTTGCATTACTTCGTAATAACCGCGCTTTACAGCTTCAAGATTTGCTTTGACGACATTTTCACCGCGTCTTCCGAAGTATTTTCTAATTGATTTTTCAACTCCTTTGAAAAGTTCTTCTTCACTTAAATTATAATTTTCTCTGAATGGCGTTACCTTTAAGAAAATTCCGAGTAGGACTATTCCTTGCATTCTTTGTTCAAGGTCTGGGGTTGGAGCAACTTCACGAGCGATCTTCACGGTGTCAAGGTAGTAAACTTTTATCTTTCTGTCTTTTATTATCTTTTTCGCATATGAAGGTATATCAACCCAGACATCTTCCGGATTTGTTTTATCGCTTTGTATGAAAAGCGTACCACCTTCGCTTAATCCAGCGAGTGGATTCCCGTTGTTAAATGCATTTACATCATTTATTGGGACGAATTCAACATGGGTTAGTTCGCAATGTGTCCTGATTTTTTCGGTTGCTACAGTTAGATAATATGTCGTTGGGAGTCCTTTCTTTTCCGAGCCGTATTTAGGGTACGCTTGAACTTGAAGTTTGAATATATCTTCAAGCATTGTGGCTATGATTTTGTTTGTCGTCACCGAGCCATAACCACCGACGGAATGACCTCGCATTGAAAAAGCACCTTTGGGTCTGACATCCGGGTCATATTCTCTTTCAAGGGCAAGTTCGTGTTTAATTCCAACGACGAAGAATTCTTTTTCCTTCCCATCGTTTCTCATCATATTTTTGAAAATTGCTATGAAATCGCCCGGTCGCACATCTCTGCTTCCAAGCCCGCCAGCCCCTGAAAAAATCCTCGGTATCCTGTCAATTTTAGGATAATTTTTTGAACCGATAAAAGCGTCCGCAAAAGCAGATTTGATTGACATTGTAAGCGGATTTGATTGAGCGAGGGGGTTATCCATCCTTTCAAGGACTGCAAATGCTTTAACATGTTTAAGAGCTTCAACTATCTCTTTCCCAGGGAAAGGAGCAAAAACTGTAACGGTTAAAGCCCCGACTTTCAGTCCCTCAACTTCTCTCAGATAATCAACGGTCGCCATAGCCGTTTCCATAAACGAACCCATTCCAACGACGACATATTCGGCATCTTCAACTTTATACGGGTCTATAAAATCATATTTTCTCCCAGTAAGCTTATAGAATGTTTCCATTGCTTCTTTGATTGCACCTGGGACTTTATCATAATAATATCTCTGTGCAATTTTACCTTTCATGTAGCTGTCTTGGTTTTGAACAACACCCGACATAAGCGGGAAATATGGGTTCATCAAGTTTTTGAGCTTCTTATTGGGATCTTCAATGAATTGTTTCATAAGTTCTGGCTCCGGTAGAAGGACATTTTCAATTGTGTGGGTTGTAAGGAAACCATCTTGAACCATTAAAAATGGTGTGTGTGAATTTTCAGCTGCTCGGTGGGCTATAAGTGTTAAATCAGCGACTTCTTGGACATTCCTTGCAAAAATTATCCCCCAACCACAATCGGCAACTCCCATAACATCATCGTGTCCGGCGTGAACATTAAGTGAGTGCGAGGTCAAAGCCCTTGCTCCAATGTGAAATACTACAGGTAATCTTTTTCCTGCTATTGTGTAGAGGACTTCTTTCATTAAAATAAGTCCTTGACCAGAAGTGAAGTTTGTGATTCTTCCGCCAGCTGCAGCGAATCCTTCGCAAACAGACGCAGAGCTGTGTTCCGACTCGGGTTCAAAGAAAAACAATCTATCCCCCCAAAGGTTTCTCTTTCCATTTGCAACCTCCGCTTGGAATCCTTGTCCCATGGTTGTAGATGAAGTTATTGGATAAGCACAAGCGCCTTGACTTATGTGCGTTTCAACCCAGACGACAGCTCCAGCTCCATCTGATGTCGTTGGTATCCCCGGGAACGGGAAATTGTTCTCCTTCATTTTATCTATCCGTTTTTAGTTTTTGATTATCTTCCGTTTGGATTAAACTTTTCTACCTCTTCAATCACCGCTTGTACTATTTCTTCCTCTTTAACTCTTTTTATCACTTCACCGTTTCTGTATAAAATTCCAACCCCTTTTCCACACGCAACACCTATGTCAGCTTCGCTTGCTTCCCCTGGACCATTAACCGCACAGCCGAGGATTGCAACTTTTACCGGTTTTTTTACTTTGTTAAGTTTCTCTTGTAGTTCGTTTACTATTTTGAACAGATCAACCTCAAGTCGTCCACATGTTGGACAGGCGATTATTTCAACATTTCTTGAAGCAAGCCCAAGCGAGCGAAGAATTTCCCTCCCAACTTCAACTTCTTTCACAGGGTCATCGGTTAGGGAAACCCTTATCGTGTCCCCAATTCCTTCAGCAAGTAAAGTCCCGATGCCTACAGCTGACTTTATCGTCCCTGTGAAAAATGGTCCTGCCTCGGTGACACCAAGATGAAGTGGGTAATCGGTTCTGCTCGCAATCAATCTATACGCCTCTATCATCAATCTCACATCTGTTGACTTGACAGATATTACTATGTCTGAAAAACCGAATTCTTCACATATTTCAACATGTCGCATTGCGCTTTCAAACAGAGCTTCTGCCGTTGGATAACCATATTTTTCAAGCAGGTCCTTTTCAAGTGAGCCGGAATTAACTCCAATTCTTATCGGTATGCCTCGTTCCTTCGCTGCTTTTAATACTTGTTTTATCCTTTCTTTTGAACCGATGTTCCCCGGGTTAATTCTTACCTTTGCAACACCAGCCTCAATTGCCTTTAGCGCAAAGATATGATTGAAATGTATATCTGCGACGACTGGTATTGGCGAACCCTTTACAATTTCGGAAAGTGCATCAGCCGATTCTTTGTTCGGGACGGCAACACGAACTATATCACATCCAGCTTCAGCGAGTTGATAGATTTGTTTCAGCGTCGCTTTGACATCTTCCGTTTTCGTTTTAGTCATTGATTGAACCGAAATCGGCGCATCACCACCGATCGGAACGCTTCCGACATAAACTTTTCTTGATTTTCGTCTATTTATCATGAAAAAATTTTTCCCTTTGTTTTAATGTAACTTTTTGCTCGCCTCGTAAAGAATCCTTTTTTCTCGCTCGGTCAAACTTTCGTATCCGTATTGATTTATCTTGTCAAGTATTTCGTCAATTTGTTCTTGTGTTATTATCTCGTCGTCAACGAGGAGATATTTCTTCTTTTGCTTTTTAGGAAGTTTAAACTTAGCCAAAATTTCAGAAAGATCAAAGCCCGAATACATAAGCTTGATGTAAATAAAGCCAACAACAGCCCCACCAAGATGTGCAAAGTGAGCTATTCCATCGCTTCCAAAAATTCCCATTATGAGGTCAAAGAAAACAAGTATCGCAACGAAAATCCTTGCGGGTATCGGGATTAAAAAGTATAGGAAAATCATCCTGTCGGGGAACATAACGGCAAATGCAGTCATTATTCCGTAAATTGCGCCAGATGCCCCAACTACATAGCCAAATTGACCGAACAAAGGAGCGAAAACAAGATGGGTTATCCCAGCACCGATTCCAGTTGTCAAATAATAAACCCAGAATCTTCGCGTTCCCCATAGGTTTTCTATCTCAGTTCCAAACATCCAAAGCATTAGCATATTGAAAAGTATATGAAAGATTCCTTTCGGGTCGTGGATGAACATATATGTTATCAATTGCCAAAGTTTGAAGCCATCGCCTGCTGGATTTAATGCGAAGTATTTATAAATGTAAAGGTAAAGTGGGATTCCGGAGATTTTGAAGTTAAAGCCGAAAAAAATAAGAAAAAGATAGACGGCGACATTTATGATGATCAGATATTTTATCGCTGATGGAAAGAATCTAAAACCACGAAAAAAGCTCGGTCTATAATACCTATAGCTCATTTTTGGCTTTTTGGCTTTTTGTATTTGTTAAAATATACAACGCCGTTTGTTAAATTAAAAATGAAAAGGGCGGTTTAAAAACCGCCCCTGAAAATTTAATGATTTGCGATGAAATTTGGTTTTACTTGTCCTTTATCGCTGAAATTCCGGGCAATTCTTTTCCCTCAAGGAATTCAAGTGAAGCACCTCCACCAGTTGAGACATGAGAAACTTTATCTGCCAGTCCCGCTTTTGAAATTGCTGAAGCGGAATCACCACCGCCTACAATTGTCACCGCTCCTTTGCTTGTTATCTCGGCGAGGGCTTTAGCTATTTCAAATGTTCCTTTAGCGAAATTATCAAATTCAAAAACTCCCATCGGTCCGTTCCAAACAACTGTTTTTGCATCCTTTAGAACATCTTTAAATGTTTCAATTGTCTTTGGTCCTATGTCAAGTATCATCCAATCGGGTTTAACTTTTTCAACCGATGTTATTTCAAAGGTAGCGTTATTTGAGAATTCGCTTGCTATTACACAATCAACGGGCAAGATGAATTTTATATTTCTTTTCTCCGCTTCATTTAGAATTTCTTTTGCGAGTTCAATTTTGTCATTTTCAACAAGTGACTTGCCGACCTCATAACCTTTCGCTTTCAAAAATGTATTTGCCATTCCTCCGCCGATCAAGAAGGCATCAACTTTATCCATTAAATTTTTTATCACTTGAATTTTATCTGACACCTTTGCACCGCCAAGTATCGCTACATAAGGTTTTTCCGGGTTTGTAAGTGCCTTTGATAGATATTCAATTTCTTTTTTCATCAAGTAGCCGATGGCTGTTTCCTTGACAAATCTCGCAACTCCTTCTGTCGATGCATGTGCACGGTGAGCGCTTCCAAAAGCATCGTTTATATAAACATCGGCTATTGAAGCGAGCTCTTTGGCGAAGTTTTCATCGTTTTTTTCTTCCTCTGGATGGAATCTCACATTTTCAAGCAATAGAACTTCGCCTTCTTTCAATTCAGAAACCATTTTCCTTACTTCTTCGCCGATGCAATCCGGGGTGAACTTAACGCTCATCCCAAGAAGTTTTGATAAATGTTCTGCAACTGGTTTTAAGCTGTATTTTTCGTCATATCCCTTCGGTCGTCCAAGGTGGCTTATTAAAATCGCCTTTCCGCCACTTTCAATTATTTTTCTTATCGTCGGGAGCGATTCTCTTATTCTTGTGTCATCGGCGACCTTCCCATTTTCAATCGGGACATTAAAATCAACTCTGACAAGAACTCTTTTCCCTTTCAGGTGCAGATCGTCAATTGTGATTTTTTTCATGGGCTTATTCCCCCAATTTATTTTTAAGTTTGAAGTCAAGCACCTCGTAGACGATTTTTATAGTTCCGAACTTTATGAAAAGCACCTTTGGGAAGACCTGTGTTTCATTCCTTGACAAGATAAAAATATCACCAAGCGAAATTACATCAAGGAATTGTTTATTCTGTACCTTGCCGAAATGTTTTGATTGATAGTTGATCTCGTATTCGCATTTCAAGGGTATGAAACTTGAATTATCAATCCAGATTTTCCCCGTTCCTTCTGCGTTTAATGTGTCGCTGTTGATTTTGTATTCAACCTTTACGACTTCGCAGTCGTGCCCATAAAGTTTTTCAACACCGCTTGTTTTATAACTTATCTTGGTGTCGCTGGAGTTGTTGGACGCTGAGCTTAAGAATGGGAAGATAAGGTTTTTTATCTTTAAATTTTCGTCTGCTCTGACTTTTTCATTTTGTTTTGCGATCCGCAAGCTTATAGAGTCAGCATTTGGTGGGATTGATGCGAGTTTTTTCTCTTTTATCGTTCCATTTTCAAACTTAACATCGTAAAGGAATTCATAAGTTGCCTTTATAACTGTCAGGTTCAAGTTAACTGTAACCTTGAGTTTGAACTCGCCCGTTGCGTTTTCAAATTTTTTATCGTTCTCTTCAACTTTTGCGATTGCTTTTTTAACTATTTCATTCGCATTTTGCGCCAATAAAATGTTGGCGCTTAAAAGCAGAATTAAAAAAATCATCACATTTGCCCCGTTACTTTATAAAAAATTGCGGTGGCTTTCGCCACCGCTTTTTTATCAGTCACCCATCATGCTTGCAATCTTTTTGGTCAGATCAACAACTCTGCAGGAATATCCCCATTCATTATCGTACCAGCCGACGACTTTGACGAGGTTTCCACCCATCACCATCGTTGATTTAGCGTCAAAAATACAAGAGTGCGGATTACCAATTATATCGCTTGAGACGATTTCATCTTCGGTATATTCAAGTATTCCCTTTAAATAAGTTTCGCTTGCCTCTTTAAAAGCTTTGTTGACCTCTTCAACTGTCACATCTCGGTCAAGTTCAGCTACGAAATCGGTGACTGAACCATCGGGGACCGGGACTCTGAGGGCAAAGCCATGAAGTTTTCCGTTTAGCTCGGGGATGACTTTCCCAACAGCTTTAGCTGCGCCGGTTGTAGTCGGAATGATTGACATCCCAGCAGCTCTTGCTCTTCTTAAGTCCTTATGTGGGAGGTCAAGAACTCTTTGATCGTTCGTGTAGGCATGAACGGTTGTCATCAAACCCTTTCTGACTTTAAAGTTATCGTGGAGGACCTTAACCATCGGAGCTAAACAGTTCGTTGTGCAAGAGGCGTTTGAGACAATGGTGTCATCCGGTGTTAAGATATTATCGTTTACTCCGAGCACGATTGTCTTTTCAACCCCATCTGCTGGCGCAGTTATTATGACTTTTTTCGCACCCGCTTGGAGATGTTTCTCAGCATCGGCTTTCTTCGTGAAAAGACCCGTTGATTCAATCACAATATCAATGCCAAGGTCCTTCCAAGGTAGTTGCATTGGGTCTTTGATGGCAAAGACCTTGATTCGCTTACCATTCACGATTAATTCATTATCGGTGTATTCAACGGTTCCCGGAAAACGACGGTGAATTGAGTCGTATTTTAAAAGGTGCGCGAGCGTTCTCGTGTCTGTGATATCGTTTATGGCAACAAATTCAAGACCGTCAACATTATTTTGAACAGCTGCTCTGAAAACAAGTCGCCCGATTCTACCAAATCCATTGATTGCAACTCTTACCGCCATTTTTAAACCTCAAATTTTATTTTTGAAAAATCACAAGTTAAATTTATGCAGGGATGACTTAAAAAGCAACTAAAATTTTTGCAATTTGAAGCCGATTGTTTTAAATTTATTCAAGCAAAATCAATTTTAATGCGAGACCATTGAACCGCAACTTTAAAAAAATTTCCCTGTTCATCATATTAATCCCAATTTTTGGATGTTCCGTTTGGAAGAGTGTGTTTAACGAGTTTAATGCTTATTTCAACACCTATTATAACGCCAAGGAGACATTCGCACAAGTTGAAGAAGTCGTGCAGGGGAGAGAAAAGGCGGAGAAATTTTTAACGATTGAAAAAATTGATGATGAAATACAAATACCGCCGAATGAAAAAAACAAGCTTGACGATGTTATAAAAAAGTGCTCAAAAATTTTGCAGTATTATATTAACACATCAATAGCCGACGACGCCCTCTTGATGATTGGAAAGTCATATCTTTATCAGGATAATTACCTTGCTGCTGAGAGAAAGTTTGCGGAGTTGATTTCCAATTTCCCAAGGAGCGATCTTTACAATGAAGCCCTTTATTATCTTATGTTGACGCTTGTAAAGGAGAAAAAGTATGCAGATGCTGTGATGTCATTTCAGACCAAGGCGAATCCGGAAAGGAGAAAGAATTTGGGGAAGCTTTATAAAATTTATGCGGTTGCAAAATTTAAACTTGGCGAGGTTGACAGCGCAATTAATTACTTAAAACTCGCCCTAAACAATGCGAAAGGTGAAGACAAAGCTGAAATTTTATTTTACCTTGGAGAAGTAAACGAGTTAAAAGACAGAGCAGAAAGTGCTAAATTTTATTATGAATCCGCAAAGCACACAAAAAGACAAAACCTTAAAGCATGGGCGCTTATAAAGTATTCAATTCAAAAGCGAGAACTTGGTGAATATGATATTGCCTTAAGGGCTTTAAACGATCTTTTGGAGCAAGGTTTTGATGCTGACTACGCAAGGAGAATTTATCTTGAACTTGCTCGGACATACAATCACGCTGGAAAAATTGACAAAGCGATTCAGACATATGTTTACCTTGACACAACTTATAAGAGAACGGAAGAATCAGCGTATGGATATTTTGAACTTGGGCGTTTGTATGAGGAAAGGATTGGGAATTACGATTCAGCGAAATTTTTCTTTGATAAAGCTCGCCTTGAAAATCCACAAAGCGATGTCTCAAAGATCGCACAGAAAAAAATTGAACAATATAACAACTACTTCAAATATATCTCTGTCATTTCAAAAGCTGATAGCGTATCCGTAGAACAACTTGCGGATGCGAAGTATTCACTTGCGTGGCTTTTCTATATGGAATTTGGGCGCTTGGATTCAGCAATTCATTATTTAAATGATGTAATTAAAAATCATCCGAATTCCTCGGCTTCCGCTCGTGCATATTATCTTTTGGGGACGATTTATGAACCGATGGACAGCCAAAAAGCCAGGGAAATTTACACTGAACTTATCAGGAAATTTCCAGAAACGCAGTATGCAAAGCAGGCGATGAAAATACTTGGAGTGAAAAACGATGTGGAGAAGGACACTTTAGAGGAGCTTTACAACATCGCTTGTTCTATGATTGACACAAACCCGCAGGGAGCGATTGACCTTTTTTTGAGAGTTTATAATCAAAGCGTTGATGCGAATTTGAAAGCGAGAGCGTTTTTTGCTGTCGGGTGGATCAATGAATACAAATTGAAAAATTATTCAAAAGCGATTGAGTATTACACAAAGATACTTGATAACTTCCCGAACACTGAATATGCGAAGATAGTTAGCGCGAAGGTCAATCCTGATAAACAAGAGGAGAAGCCGAAACAACCTCAGATCACACCAGAGGTCAAGCCAAAGCAGAAGGAATCTGAAAGCGAACTTGAAGATGAAATGAAAACAAGGGATAGGAGGAGAAAGCGAATAGATGATAATTAAACTTGTTTCAACTGTAAAGTTAAAAGAACACTTAACAGATGGGATTTTCAGATTGACGCTTTATGCCCCTGAAATTGCAAGAATTTCAAAACCGGGGCAATTTGTAAATGTGAAAGTTTCAGATTATTTTGATCCGCTGTTGAGAAGACCTTTCAGTATTTGTGATGTTGATGGTGAATACATTAAGTTAATTTTTAACATTACCGGCAAGGGGACGAAAATTTTGGCGGAATTAGAGCCAGGCGATGAAATTGATTTGCTTGGACCACTTGGGAGAGGGTTTGAAGTTGATGATGATTTTGATGTGGCTTTAATTGTTGCTGGAGGGCTTGGGGTTGCGCCTTTCCCTTTCCTTGTGAAAATTTTGAAGGAAAAAGGCAAAAGGATAGTTTCTTATGTCGGTGCGAGGACGAAAGAGCAAGTCGTCTTTGATGGACTTGAAAATGTAAATGTTGCAACCGATGATGGCTCCGCTGGCTTTAAAGGAACTGTTGTTGAACTTGTCAAGTTAAGTATATTGAATTTGGATTCGTCAAAAATTAAAATTTTCGGTTGCGGTCCAACCCCGATGTTGAAATCCCTTGTTAAACTTTGTGATGAGTACAATTTGAAATGTGAAGTTTCAGTTGAAACAGCGATGGCTTGTGGCACTGGCTTATGTCAAGGTTGTGTTGTAACGACGAGGGACTTTAATTATAAGCTTGCATGTAAAGATGGACCTGTTTTCAACGTAAGGGAGATTTTGATATGATCAAGATGCAAGTTGATATAGGAAATTTAAAATTGAAAAATCCAGTCCTCGTTGCATCTGGGACATTTGGTTATGGTGATGAACTTAGCGAGCTTTTTGATGTCGGTCAGCTCGGTGGTATAGTTACGAAGTCGCTTACGCTTAAACCAAGGGTAGGAAATCCACCGCCGAGGATTGTTGAGACACCTTGCGGTATGCTTAATTCAATCGGTCTTGCAAATATCGGCGTTGATAGGTTCATAGCTGAGAAACTTCCCATTTTGAGGAATTTCAAAACTGCTATAATCGTCAATGTAGCTGGTAAAAGGATTGAAGATTATCCTGAGGTCGTAAAAAGAATTGAAGATGCTGGTGGGGTTGACGCTTATGAGATTAACATATCTTGCCCAAATGTTAAAGAAGGGGGACTTGAATTCGGGACAAGCCGTGAAATGACCGGGAAAATCGTAAGTTCGGTAAGGAAAGTAACAGGTAAAACATTGATTGTAAAGTTAACACCGAATGTCACTAAGGTTTCCGAAATCGCAAAAGTTTGCAAAGATGAAGGTGCTGATGCGGTTTCGCTTATAAATACAGTTGTTGGAATGGCTATTGACATAAAAACGAGAAAGCCGAAGCTTTCAACAATAACAGGGGGACTTTCAGGTCCAGCGATAAAACCAATAGCGATTGCGAAGGTGTTTGAGGTCTTTCAAAATGTTGATATACCGATAATTGGAATTGGCGGGATAATGAATTGGATGGACGCGGTTGAATTTTTAATTGCTGGTGCAAGGGCTGTTCAAGTTGGCACAGCAAATTTCGTTGATCCTACAGCTTCAATACAAATTTTAAATGGGATAATTTCATATTGCGAGGAAAATGGAATTTCAGATATAAACGATTTAATCGGTTCAATTGTCATTGAACAAGCGCAGGAACACATCAAATAAAACCTCATTCGGGAGAAAATACAAATGGAACAGCAGAGATATCTTGAAGTGATAAATTATCTTTATTCGCTTCAGCGCTTTGGGATAAAACTTGGTTTGCATAATATTAAAAGATTGCTTAAATTACTGCAGAACCCGGAAGAAAAGTTCACCTCAATTCACATTGCCGGGACAAACGGTAAAGGTTCAACATCATCTTTTATAGCGTCAATTTTAAGTTCATCTGGTTATAAAGTTGGTCTTTACACATCACCGCATCTTGTTGATTTCACGGAGAGGATACGCATCAATGGCGCACCGATATCAAGAGAAAGAGTTGTTGAATATGTTGAAATTTTGCGTGATGAGATAAATCTTTTAAGGGCTACTTTCTTTGAAGTAACGACCGCGATCGCATTTAAGTATTTTGCCGATGAGAAAGTTGATTTCGCTGTTGTAGAGGTTGGGCTTGGCGGGCGACTTGATTCAACAAATGTAATTAAACCCGCTGTTTCTGTGATTACCACAGTTTCATTTGACCATATGGATGTTCTTGGGGAAGCGATAGAGCAAATAGCTTTTGAAAAAGCAGGGATAATAAAAGAGGGAGTCCCCTGCGTCACGGGTTGCGAGGATGAAAAAGCTCTTGATGTTATTAAAAAAGTCGCCAATGAAAAGAGGTCAGAGCTTGTGGTTTTGGATGAGGTCGCTAAGTTTGAATTAAAAGGGATTGATGAGAAAAGCGTAAAATTTGATTTGAAAACACGAAGCAATTTTTACAGTGATCTGGTCGCAGGGGTTGGCGGGAGCTTTCAAGTGAGAAATTCATCGCTTTCAGTTTTGGCTTATGAAAAACTTTGTGATCTTGGGTTGGCTAAATTTAAAAGTGATTTCGTTTATGATGGGCTTTTAAATGTGGTTAAATTTTCAGGATTAAGGGGTCGGCTTGAAATTTTAAAGGAAAAGCCGAAAGTTGTAGCTGATGTCGCTCATAACTATCCAGCGATATGTCAACTCGTCTCGGAACTTGGGAATTTCAAACGAAAAAAGACACTTGTTTTGTTCGGTGTAATGAAGGACAAAGAATATGAAAAGATGATAAAGAAGCTTTCTGAGGTTGTTGATTTTGCGGTTGCGACACAGCCGAAAATTGGTCGTGCTCTTAACTGTAAAACAATCGCTGAAATTTTTAAGCGAAATAATGTTGAAGCGATTGAAATTCCTGATTCTGACAAGGCGTATGATTTTATCCTTGATGAGGCAGGGGAGGATGATTTAATTTTGGTGACTGGCTCTCATTATCTTGTTGGTGAAGTGATTGCACACATTGAGAGAAGAAAAATTGAAATTTTAATTTAAAACAAAATTTTGGAGGCGCATCAAAAATGGTAATGGACATTGCAGAATTGCAGTCCAAGAAGGTTGCCGAGCTTCAGAAAATTGCAAAGGAGCTCGGGGTTACAGGTTATAGTGATTTGAAGAAGCAAGAGCTTATAATGAAGATACTTGAGAAGATGCAAGAGCAGAGGGTAGCAACCGGTGAAGCTGAGGAAGGAGAGGAGCAAAATGGAATTATTTTCAGCAAGGGTGTTCTTGAAATTTTACCTGATGGATATGGTTTTTTAAGGTCTGCTAATTACAATTATCTTCCATCGCCAGATGATATTTATGTATCGCCATCGCAGATCAAAAAGTTCAATTTAAAAACTGGGGACACAATTGCAGGTCAAGTTCGCCCGCCTAAGGAAGGTGAGAGGTTTTACGCTCTATTGAGGATTGAAACCGTCAATGGTCTTCCACCTGAAAAAGCCAGGGAGAGAATCCTCTTTGAGAATCTGACGCCACTTTATCCGACTAAAAGGATTCGGCTTGAAACTGTCCCCGGGGAGTATTCAATGAGGATACTTGACCTTTTTGCTCCGATTGGTAAAGGTCAGCGTGGTTTAATCGTATCGCCACCAAAGGCGGGAAAGACAGTCCTGCTTCAAAAGATGGCAAACAGCATAATGAGAAATCACCCGGAAGTGAAATTGATAATTCTTTTGATTGACGAGCGCCCGGAGGAAGTTACAGATATGGAGCGTTCCGTTGGACCAGATGTTGAGGTTATAAGTTCAACTTTTGATGAACCGCCAGAAAGACATATGCAGGTTGCAGATATGGTCCTTGAAAAAGCGAAGCGACTTGTTGAGTCGGGGAAAGATGTAGTTATACTTCTTGACAGTTTGACCCGTCTTGCAAGGGCAAGTAACCTTGTGACCCCACACAGTGGCAGAATTCTCTCAGGTGGTATTGATGCAAGTGCATTGATAAAACCGAAAAAATTCTTCGGCGCAGCTCGTGACACAGAAGAGGCGGGGAGCTTGACAATCATTGCAACTGCTTTGATTGATACGGGAAGCAGAATGGATGAAGTTATATTTGAGGAGTTTAAAGGAACAGGTAATATGGAAGTTGTCTTAACAAGAGAACTTGCTGACAGAAGGATATTCCCAGCAATTGACATCAATAAAACAGGAACGAGAAAAGAAGAACTCCTCCTTGAGCCAGAAGAACTAAATCGTGTTTGGATTTTGAGGAAGATTTTAAGCGAGATGTCCCCAGTTGAAGCGATGGAATTCTTACTTGAACATATGAAAGGGACAAAGAATAATAAGGAATTTTTGAAGTCAATGAGCAGTTAATCTAATCTCTCAAAACAGCTAATTTCCCAATTCCGACTTTTGTTCCATCTTCGTTGTAAGCAACTATTAGATAAATTCCAGTGGGGACATATTGTCCTTTTTCATCTTTGCCATCCCAAGAGGTCATTCTTCCTCCGGGAGTTGATAATGTTCTGACAAGGTCCCCACTTATCGTAAATATCTTTATCGTTGAATTTGAAACCAAGCCATCAATGATTACATTTAAATCCTCTTTCGGACGAAATGGATTCGGATAAAAATTTATCGTCTTAAATTCATCAACTGGCTTAGCGAATGTAGTCCTTAAACTTGTTAAACCTTTATCCGTTCCGAAGTATACAACACCGCTGTTTAAGTCAATTGCTATTGATTTGACATCGTCGCTTAAAAGTGGTGAATTTGTCGCATCGTATTGTGCGATGACGCTTGTCCCATCGGGTGTAAGAACGAAGACGCCGTTTTTTGTGGCAATCCATTTATTGTTCGCCCCGTCAACAGCGATGTCATTTATGTAGAAATCACGAAGTGAAAAAACTTTCCTTATGCTTCCAGGTTTGAGTGGGTCATCTACATTTGTGATTATGTTAAGTCCATAGGCAGTTCCAACCCATAAGTCACCACGATTGTCAAATCTTATGACCGTCGGATTTCCGTTCAAACCATGCGCTGTGGAGATATTAAACCATTTATCGTCGCTTTTATCCAGCAGAGTTCCGTTATCATCAAAAACCAAAATATATCCGTGTTCCGTTACAATCCATTTTTTGCCCTTTTCATCCAGCTCTATCTGTATGTTGTAAAAATCACTTGGCTTGAAGCCATTCCTGAAAGAAGCAAGCAAAGAGTCATTTCGCATCAGGTAAAGAATTATCAAATTCCTCGCCTTGTAATTTAAAATCCAGGTGTAATCGCCTTGTTCTGCGATGTCGGTTATGACAACGAAATTTGTATCTTCAACGACGCCCATAAAGCCATCTTGTTTTGAGAAAATTTTCAACGAGTCATTTTCATCAACTCTTATTAAACCGCCACCCCAAGTCCCAATCCAAATGTATTTTTTCCCAATTCTCACCCTGTAACAATCGTTTGACATATTCGGGAAAGTTTCCTTTGAGAAGTTCTTCCATTTTTTCCCATCAAATTTATAAAATCCCTTCCCCAAAAATTTTGATGACGCAACCCATAAATTGCCTTTGTTATCAACAGCCATGCTTGAAAATTGGCTTCCATTTGGACCTTCAGGATAGTGAAAGCTCCATTGTCCATTCTCAAGGATTCCAACGCCACTGGATCTGACACCGGCGATTATTTTACCGCGCCAGATGGAAACATCGTTGATTATATCTTTCGCTTCTGAAATAAAATTGACATTTCCATTTTTAAATGAGTAGATTGATTTCCCGCTTACGATTAAAATTGAATCACCGACATTTAGAATTTTATCAACGGGTGAGGAAAAAACTTTAACAAAACTTTCTCCTTGAAGGCGGAACATCCCATCTTGAGCCCCGGTGTAAATTTCCCCCTTTAAAACGCTTATACTTTTAAATCCGCCAACTTTTCGCCAGACATTCCACCCCAAAGGTGAGACAAGCGCTGGGTTAAATCTATTTCCCTTTGCAATTCCTTCGGAAGTGGCAACATAGATTGTATCGCCTACAATTTCAAGGTCAAAAACTTGAACTCTTTCAACATCGGGGAAAATTTTTCTGTAGGTGTCAATGAATTCTAATTTTGAAATGCGGTAAGTTAAAAGTCCAAAGTTCGTTCCTATGAATAATGTGTCTCCGTAAACTTTGAGGAAGTTTATCCCTTTATCAGTTTCAGGTGAATTTACTATGTCAAAAACGCGGTTGATTTTATAGCTTTGACCTTGTTGGGTCAATATATCAATTACGCCGTTTTGAAAACCTACAAATATGTGGTTTTTATCGGTTGTAAGAACTCTCACATCAACATCAAAAAGACCATCAACTTTGAGGATTTTTTCAAATTGATTTGACTCCGGATAAAATATGAAAATTCCACCCTCAGTTCCAGCGAAGATTGCATTATCGGTTGGATTAATTTTTCTCACATTTTTCATATCGGTGTAGTTTTCCCATTTCCCGATTTGAGCAAATGATTGTGAGATTAGAAGCAGGGTTATAAGGACGGCTTTTTTCATAGGGTTATTTTTTGATTTGCTTTAGGAGGTTAGCCATTTCAATTGCGGTCAATGCAGCGTCCCAGCCCTTGTTCCCGCTTTTTATCCCTGCTCTGTTAAGTGCTTGTTCTACATCATCTGTAGTTAAAATCCCAAATGCAATTGGAATCCCCGTCTCAAGTTGAACTTGTGCTACGCCTTTTGATACTTCGTTTGCGATGTAATCAAAGTGTGGGGTCTCACCTCGTATGACAGCACCGAGGCAGATTAAAGCGTCATATTTGCCTGTCAGGGCGATTTTTTTCGCAACGAGGGGTATTTCAAATGAACCAGGGCAGAAGAAAATGTCAATATCTTTTTCGTCTGCGTCATGCCTTTTAAGACAATCAAGTGCCCCATCAAGAAGTTTTGATGTGACAAGTTCATTAAATCTGCTTACGACAATCCCGAATTTTAACCCCTTTGCTATGAGCTTACCTTCAAAGGTTGGCATTTGTTTTTTGACATTTATTTTAAATTCAACCTTTTTTTCATCGCTTCAACAAATTTGTATGGGACTGTATACTTCCCGAGGCAATGTTCATCGTGTCTTAACCCACCATGAAAATCCGATCCACCACTTTCAAGCAGGAAGTATTCGTTCGCTATTGAACGATAATAATTTACAAGTTCATCGTTATGCGATGGATGAATCACTTCTATGCCGTCAATTCCAAGTTCTATCAATGTTGCAAGGTCAACCTCACTTATGTATTTCCCGGGATGAGCGATAAAGGATAAACCCCCAACATCTGAGATTAATCTTATCGCTTTCCTTGGGGATAGGTCAATGTTTCTTTCATAAGCTGGGCAACCAACACCAAGATATTTGTTGAACGCCTCGTAAAAATCATTGACGAAACCATATCTTACAAGAGCGCTCGCTATATGAACCCTGCTTACAGAGGAATTTTTCGCGATCTCAATTACACTCTCAAACTCAAGCGGGATGTCAAGTGCATTTAACTTCTCAACTATTCTTTTAGCTCTTTGAACTCTAAGTTCGCGGAAAACCCTTAAATGCGTTTGAAGGATTTCATCGTGCCAATCTATGAAGTAGCCAAGTATATGTATGTCCGTTCCGTTTATGCTTGAGCTTAATTCAATTCCAGGGATGACCTCAACCCCAAGTTCCTTTCCAACTTCAATTGCTTCATCAAGTCCTTCTGTTGTGTCGTGGTCGGCGATGCTTATTATATCCAAACCGTTTTCCTTTGCTTTCATCACAACTTGCGCTGGAGAATATATCCCATCTGAAAAATATGTATGTAGGTGCAGATCAACTCTCACTTAAACATTTGCTTCATTTTTTCATATTCAAGGATTATAAGTTTCCTTCCCTCAACTTTTATCAATCCTTGCTTTTCAAATTTTGTCATAACCCTTGAAACAGTTTCCCTTGATGTTCCAGCCATATTTGCGAGGTCTTGCTGTGTCGGGATTTCTTCTACCACTACTTGACCCTTGTACATTTTCCCGAGATCATCAGCTAACAAAATTAAAACGCAGCCGACACGACCTTCGGCATCTTTCAGAGATAAACTTTTAATTTGTAAATCCGCCTTCCTTAATCTTTGAGCCAATTCCTTCAAAAGTGAAATTGCTATTTGCGGATATTTCTGCAGTAAATTTAAAAAATCATCCCTGTAAATTATCAAAACCTCTGTGTCAGTAAGAGCAGAACAAGTCGCGGATCTTTTCATCCCATCAAGTAAGGACATTTCCCCGAAGACCTCCCCTGGACCAAGTATTGAAAGCACCGCTTCTCTTCCCGTTTCGTCTAATCTTGATACCTTCACCTTTCCGTTGATGATTATGAACAAAGCGCTACCGATTTCGTCCTCCATCAAAATTATATTTCCCTTTGCAAACTTCTTCCTCGTCCCAAGCTTTGCGATCTTCTCAAGGTCTCGCTCGGGGAGTTCCTCAAAGATTGAGACATTGCGGAGAAAGTTTATATCATTGCTCATAGGCAAGTGGGAAATTACTTTTTTGAAAATATAATTCTTGAAATGATTAAATGCAAGAAGCGATTTCAAATTTCAATCCAGTATGCTATGAAAAAGCCACGCCCAATACCTATCCTTTTGCCGTATACATCGTAAAAGAAACCCGCTTGAAACCAAGCTTTATATGTGAACCTATGTGCAAGTGAAACGCTGAGTTTTCCCTCAACGAAATCCGTCTCAATTGATGGGTTAAATTTCGTCGCAAAACTTCCTGTGCCAATTGAATTTACACCGTCAAGCTGGACGATTCCCTGCCATCTACCGCTTAAATTCACACCGTATAAAATTTGAAATCTCGCTTGATCTGCAACTTGCCTTAAAAATTTCCTGAACCCGAACTCAATGTTAAAATATGAATCAATTCCAAATGGTTTAATTCCACCGGCGATTAAAATCCTCACATCCCCTGCGTATTGCCCGAAACCAATTAACGGCTCTCTATCGGTTGAATAAAGCGGAACAATCCCCAAGGTTTGAAAGCTTAGAACAATGCCCGATTCAAAAATTTTAAATTTTAAACCAAGTTCAAAATCACCTGCACCTCTGTTAATTTTATAATTTGACGGATCAATCCATCGGTTAAATATCAATATCGCTGTGTTGCCGACGAGATTTAACCTATTGCTTACGCCATATTCAAAGTATAAACCGAGACCGTTTGAGTCAAAGTATCCGTAGTTGTCAATTTCTTTGGGTTTCCAATTTACATCATAATATCTTTCCGCCTGGTAAAAATAATAATACGGGACAAAGAATATCTTCCCGCCTCTTCTCGTCCAGGCGCCCGAGAGCGAAATCTCCGAAACGATGAAAAATAGAGCGAGATATTTTAAAGTTTTATAACCCATACACACGCGCCTTGTGTAGTGTTCTCAATGTGATAGCAAGCTCAAAGTAAAATGAGTCAATGTTTCTTTCGGTTAAATTTATGATGCCATCAATTTTTTCAGGAAGTAAATCGCCGACGATGTATTTGATCATGTCTTTGTATTTTGCAGATTTTCCAAGCTTTAGATAGACCTCAATAATTTTTGAGTAAACCGCAGCTGAAGCGTAGTTTGTTTGCGCTCTGAATTTGTCGTTGTTCAGAGTGTAGAAATCGCTCCAACGACCGAAATTTTCGTGGAAGAAGTCAAGTATCTCGCGGGCGGGTTTGGGGTTAAATTCAATTATTGAAAGAGATATATCAATTGATGAAATCAATGGGAAAACACCATTCGGGGGGTAATATCCGTCAGAGCCGGGAATTATGGTTTTAACGCCGATATCGTAGAGAGAATGAAAGAAGCCGTTTTTGACATAGCCACTGATGATTGCGTTATACATCATTTTTGATTTTTCAATCATATCATTGTCGTTATTTTCCTTGCCTATCAAGTATAGGAAGTCGGGGCGTTGATTTATAAGGTAAGTGTTTTCCGAAAGCGTCCTTGTCCCATAGTTAAAATAGTTCTTGACGAGGAATTTCCCTGGCTCAGGAGCGTAGCCGTGTTTGATGTAAGCTTTTGCAAGCGAGTAACTCAACTTTTTATACTCTTCAACGCCCCACTTTTTATAGGCAAGGTAAATCGCAAACGCACAATGAATCGTCTCTGCCGTGCCCGATGCATCAATTTCAGAGTCATTTTTATATCTCCATGCGATGGCTGAGTCAATCCAGGTGTCTCTTATGATATAATGTTTTTTAATCGCTTCGTAAGCTTTTGAGAAAAGAATTGAATCGCCAATTTCAACGGCGCTTTGCATGATTTCCGCAAGGTCAATGGCGTAGCAGAAACCATCGGGTCTTGAAGGTAATCCATTTGATAAATTTCTGTGAAAAATCCGGAGGATTTTATTTTCATATTTCTCAATCCTTCCGGGGTCAACTCTATAAATCAAGCCACTGCAAGATAAAATAAACACAATGGGAAACAAGATTAGAATTTTCCTCACTTTATCAAGACCATTTTCTTTGCAATTAATGTTTTTTCAGCTCTGAGCACATAGAAGTAAACTCCGCTTGCAATATCCTTTGCGTCAAAGTGAACCTGATAGTGCCCGGGTTCTGTATGACCTGAATATAATGTTTTAACTTTTCGTCCGAGGACATCGTAAATTTCAATTGCAACCCAGCCAGGATTCGGGATTTCAAATGAAATCACAGTTGCGCTGTTAAATGGGTTCGGATAATTTTGATGAAGCACGAATTTCTCCGGGATGTTGGATTTGTCCTCCTGTATCAATGTTATTCCGCCGGATTTAGTTGAAAGGACAAGCCCGGAGATCCCAGTAGCCCAACCCTGCAAGCTATCAATGAAATCAATTGAGTATATATCCAGCGTTGAACCGATCGGTTGAAGATGCCAAGTTTTACCACCGTCTTTTGAGTAAAAAATTCGTCCCGATTCACCGGCTAAAAATATGCGCGAGCTATCAAGGAACTTCACATCTTTTATTCTAACGCCAAGGTCATTTTTAACCCAGTTCCAGAAGATTAAATGACCCACATAAACTATGCCATCTCCTGAAAGTAAAATTTTCCCTGATGTGCTTTCTCGCCTGATCAGATCAAAATTTACAGAATCAATAAAGATTAACATATCCTCATAATAGGTTAGAATTCCGCCTCTTACTGCTATAATGAATTTATCTGTATCGCTCATCGCAATATCATTCCCCCAATATACCCCTGGGCGCTCCCATGAATTGCCAGCGTCTCTTGTGAAGTAAACGCCTGAGTCGGCAGTAAGTATGAAGCCATATTTTGAACGGTTGAAAAATTCAATTTTTTTCAGGTTGCTTTTTACAAATGGAATTTGAACCCACAATGTATCTCCAACCTTTGACTTATAAAGCAGACCTTGGTCACCAACGACGAAGACACTTGAGTCGGAAAATGCGACATCTTTAAACGGGATTTGTTTCCCCATTGAAAACAATCGCCAGGAATTACCGCCGTCGGTTGTCATATAGATTGAGCTCGTCTCCCCAACTATGTAACCAACTTTATCATCAAAAAATCTCACCTTGTTGAGTTTGTTCCATGTCTTAAAATCAACTTTATTCCATGTCTGTTTATATTCTTGTGGGAGAAACGCACAAAGGATTGTGCCGGTTATCTCTTTTTCGGTGAGTGAGTCAACGGTTAAAGTATTCGCGTAAGCATTTACTTTTGTGTCAAGTTCACGCCAGGAATATCCATCAAAGTAGTGAAGTTTAAGGAATCGCTCGTCCGCAATCCCAGACCCAACTTCTGTCCTGCTTAGAAATTCTTGAAGATATTCAACTCTTAATTTTAGTTTGAATCTTGCGTTCTGCGGATGTGGTGTGATTTTGTAAAATCTTTTGACGAATTTATCGGGCAGGGCATGACTTGGAAGCGCTGGGGCGATGCTGTCGGGGAAAACTTCAACGGTTAAGCTGTCAAGCCCGACCGCTTCATATAACCAAACGCTTGCAAGAAGTCGTCCAATTTTATCAACGAAATGATAAACCGTATCCGTTTGAGTAATCCTCAAAGTAGCCAGGTTTTTCTCACCAGGCCAATAGTTTGAAAGCCATTTGTAAAGGTAAAATTTTCTCGCTGTGATGAAGTATTTGAGCGCTTCAACTTGCTCTTCAAATTCTTGATTCGTCCCCCACTTGAATTCGTCCTTGTAGACATATTCTTTTATCAAATTTTTCAAAGAGTCAATGTAAGGATACAGCTTTGTTTCTGTGAATTCATAGCGCAAAAGTGAATCAAGTTTTTGATTGAATCTTGCACGCAAAATTGGATTTTGGAAAAATTTTGACTTTAACGGATTGTCTGGTCCGGTTGTGTTCGGTGGATACCAATATGTGAAATTATCGTTCAAAAGGTCAAGCGGATATGGAAGATTGAAATCGCCATTTCTCCCGAAGGTTAAATCATAGTCCCAGGGGATGATAAGCCATTTGTTCAAGACGGAATCGTGATAAAGGTAATAATTTTTATTGTATGTGTCCCCACTACTTGTGAGCGCATTTAAAACCAACCAATCGGTGACGCAATCTCCGTAAAATAAACTATCAATTAAGGTGTGGAAATTTTCCGTTGGGGTTGTGTTGATCTGGTTGATCAATTGTATTAAATCGGAGTAATTGCTGTCGGCTGGGAAGTGCTTTTCGTAACATCTGTAATAGTCCATCGTATCCGTTGGGATAAATAGGTCACCACAGTGAGTTCCATCGTAAGGTTGGTACATAGTCCCACCGCGATTGAAGCCGTATTTTTCCGGCATAAGTTCAAATGTCTTATCAATTCTCTCAACGAAAAGATAAAGTCCGTAATTTTTGTCGTTGATGTAGATATTAACATAGTATGTCTCTGGGGTGACCCTGCCGAACCGTTTATACAAGTCCCAAACGATTTTTTCTCTCATCAATGATTTGTCTGTATACATCGCATTAAAGCCAAGAAAGCGATAATTGTCAAGCTCTTGTCCTTTTTTTAACTTCACTCTGAATGGTTTCTTTGGATATCTTCTTGATGTGTGACCCTTAAACCTTATTTCACCGCTTCTTTCTACGCCGTTGTAAACTAATTTCATCGGAATGTAAGTTTCATCCCAGATGCTCCTTGAATAGAGTAAGTTTAAACTGTCAGGGTTGATGTAGAAGAAATATTCTCTAACTTGTGCAGTTGCGATTGAAACTGCAAATAGCATCAAGAATAAGTTTTTAAGTTTCATCTTTTATCCCCCCTGATTTTAATTTAAATTTCTTCCTCTTCAAAAAATAAGTTGACTTAATTGTGCTTTCAAATTCAATTGGCAGAAAAATCACGATCGCAAAAATTAGAATCAACGAAATGTAAAGCACTGCCGACTTCGGATTCATCTTCTTATAAGAGTTTTAAGTTTCCCTTTGGTTCTATAAACCCTCCATTTTTCGGAGTTGAAAACAAGTTCAAGTCCTTCTTTGCCCTTGTGAAATATGTTTTCATTTTTCACATTTATTATATCCCGGGAGCCCTCAAACTTATCTGGATTGTAGACAACTATATAATCTGCATAGACCTCTGGGGTTTGAACGACGGAGTAAAATTCGTATTGATATGGAAGTATGAAATTTTTCGGATTCCCGTGAAATACAACCACTGGATAGCCGTTTGAATCATCTATTATGATTGTTTCATCAGGTTTGGTTACTTGTCTTAAGAATTGGGCGCATTCAATGTCTTCCTTGAATGTTGCGTCTGTTTCTCCATCAATTAGCGCTCTGACGAATAGTTTTTCCTCAGGATAAGTTGAAGTGTATAACTTTTTAAAACCGCCATATATTGAGAAAAGGAACAAGATGATATAAACTGCGATTGCCAAGTTGTGATTTTTAAGCACATCGTCTGAAACTGCATACATCAATCCGACAAATGAAAGCAAAATGAAAGGCGCAAAGAAATCAACTGTCATCAAAGATAGACCGAAATATGATGAGATTATCAACCCGGTGACAGGAGCAAGCAAAGTGAAAAAGTAAAATGGCTTCTTTCTCAGAACGAAAAGAACATAAAAAAACATAGGTGAGAGGATAAGTATGTTTTTTGATACTTCAATGATGCCCTTGAGTAAATCGGCTTTTAGTTCAAGTAGATATGGATTTAGAAGCGCATATGTTTTCAATGTTCTGAAGTATGCGTATGGGCTTTCAAGGAAATTAAATGGGTTTGATGTGAAAATCCAATTGAGGTAAACCCAGGACAAAAACGATAATGTCGGTGGGACAAATAGCATAAGATAGAGGGCGAGTGTTTTTCGTAGAAATGTTTTTCTATAAGTTGGTAGTTCTTTCAATAGTTTGAAGAACTCCGAAAGTTTCGTCTCGCGTCCAATTGTCGTTTCAATTGATAAGACCATCGTTGTGAAAAGTAGCGCTGGTAAGGTAAAAATTATCTCGTATCTTATTAAGACAGTTAAGCCAAGCAAGACCCCGGAGAGGGCGAGATAAAAGCTTATAGGTTTTGAATAATGTTCAAAAATTAAAATGTAAAATGCGACGATTGATGTTAAATAAAGGTGAATGCTACTGCCTGATGAGCCAGCATAAAGTAGTATTGGGTTCAAGGTGATTGATATAAAAAATAGCACAAAAAATATCGGCTTGAGTTGTTTTTTGAGAAGCCGATATATGACGAAAACTGTAAGTACGGACATCCCAAGAGCTGATGCGAGAAATGGTGAAGCAAGCGGTGCAAATGGGATGAATGGAAAAAGTACATAAAAAGGCAAAGGTGGATAAATTAACCCGGTGTTTTCAAGTCGCGGTGGATTTCCCTTAAGTGCAAGTAGTCCTTTCTCTATCAGGAAAATGCCCTCTGGGTGGCGATATCCATTTGATGAGACGAAAAGCCCAATCAGCAGGTAAAAGTAAAAAACAAGCAATCCAAAAATTGCAAGTTTAATGTATTTCATTTCGGTTTGTGTTCTATTTTTAGAAATTCACTTATCCCATGTTCCGTTTTTTCCCAATAAAATGGGTTTGAGATCAACTGCCAGAGCGCCTTGTAAGCTGCGATTGAGTGAAGTATCCAATATAGAGGGTTTAAGAGAGCAAAAGGCAGAAGCGTATATAATTTACGCCTGAAGACGGACATCATATTCATATAAATTACGATGCCATTTCCAAACAAAAGGTTAAAAATTGAAATGTACATCACCCAATCCGGGAAAAATTCTTTTATTATCTCGGATTTCGTCAAAAGCCAGATTATAAAAATGGCCCAAAGTATCGGATTGGTGAGAAATGTAAAAGGCGTTCCGCCGATGAAGAGCTGAAGCCCGAGGAATCCTTTTAACCCGGCTTTTCTGATGAATTCAATCGGGTGTCTCATATGGACGAGGTAACTTTGCATGTAGCCCTTTATCCAGCGGGAGCGCTGTCTTATCCAGTTTTTTATTGCCTTGTTTGCCTCTTCATAAGTTGTGGATGTGAGGATTGCGACTTTGTAACCCTTTGCGTAAGCCCTTAAACCGAGGTCTGCGTCTTCGGTGACATTAAAGGGGTCCCAGCCGGCAAGTTCTTCAAGTTTATCTTTTTTGAAATGATTACTCGTCCCACCAAGCGGAATCGGTAGCCCGAGGCGGTCAAGCCCGGGAAGCATATAATCAAACCAATATGAATATTCAAGCGTGAACATCCTTGTAAGCAAGTTCTCCTCAGCGTTGTAATAGTTAAGTGCACATTGGACGCAGATGTAATCGTCGGGTAATTTCTTAAACAAGGCGACGACTTTTTTAAGTTGATCAACTTCCGGTATGTCCTCTGCATCATATATCGTAAGGTACTTGCCCCTTGCGAAGAGAAGACCGTAATCACAAGCTTTCGGCTTCGTTTTTGGCTCCCCGTATGGGACAACGAGAGGTTCAAATATCGCTGGAAAATCAATTTTCCTTATAGCATTTATCGTCTCAAAGTCATCTTCCTCAAGCAGAAGTTTTACATCAAGCTTGAACCTCGGATAATCAAGTCGTGAGATGTTCTCAACGAGTTTCTTTATGACCTTCGGCTCCTTATAAACTGGAAGAAGAATCGTATATACCGGGAGTTCATCATCGGTGAGCTTTTTTAATTCTTCCTCAGTCACGGTTTCCTGAAATTCATATCTTGAGCCGACAATTGTCAATGTGAATTTAAAAAGTATCGTCAACAGGTAAATAAGCCCGATGATTATGTTGATAAGTATAATTGCTTGAGTTGGGTTAAAGGAAAAGAAGGCAAGATAAGCGGTTATAAGTGCGAGTATAACCGCTATTTGTCGTGGTGTAAATGTCAGGACAGCTGATCTGTCCGGGTCGTTCCAAAGTAGGTTGTAAATTGCGATTCGGCAAAAAGGCGGTCCGAGATATTTATGTAAAACCCAAACGATGTCAACATCAATTGCAAATACAACTTTTACTTCCATCTTGAAAATTTTTTTCACCATCTCTATGAATTCAACATCTGTCGGGTCACACATCGCGACTATGACTTCACCGTTTTCCTTTCTGAGAGGCACTCCAAGATACTGTTCCATAACAAGCATATTAAGGTAGGAGAGGGTCTTTACATCAACCTTTTCCTTTTTTATATCAATTATTTCGTATCCAAGCTCTTTAAATAACTCTGCCCATTTTTTCCTGCTTACGAATCCGAGCGTAAGGCATATTTTCGCAAATGACCAGCCAGTTTCGTTTTTGAACTTTTCAATTTCAGCTATCTCCCTTTCGCTTAAAATTCCCCTCTCAATCAAAATTTCACGAACGGAATATCTACCGACATCCGCAAGCATCACCGCTGTGTTACCTTAGTTGCATGTTTTCGCCCTCTGAAAAATATGTATGTCAAAAGCGATAAGAACAGAAACCAAACGAGAATTATCAAAAACACCTTATACTGGTTGAAATAGTCAAGAAATGTTTTCTCACCGGGATAATTTACTTTCAAAAGCCCGGATTCAACTTTGAAGAAATGATATTTACCAGTCAAATCAACAATTCCGACATTTCCTTCTATCGTTATGAACTTCTTTTCCATGACATCGCTGATTTCCGATAGTAAGTGGTCGCTGTTTTCCCCCAAGCCCATTAGAATGAGCACAGGTCTTGAAGCGTCGCTATAAAAAACCTGACAAACTCCGATTGAACTTGTGTCATATAAGGCATACAAAATTTTATTAGTTGATGCGCTGATTATCTTAAAGTCATTTTTGGGCTTGACGACGATGTTAGAGAATTTGTTCAGAATATCATCTTTGGGGTCTGCGATGATTATTAAGTTGTAATTTTCAAGGGTCTCATCCGTGACATTGTCCGTAGTGATTATTTCGGGGAAGAAGTTGAAATTTTTGATCTCGGAGTTTACAAGGTGGATGATTTGGGAAAGCGCTTTTATCTTTTGAACGGTTAAATTTTTGCTTACAGCGCAAACCGTCTCCCCAGTCGTGAACATCTCCGGGAAAAATGAAAAATCAAGTTCCTTTGGTCTATAAATGTCTTTCACTTCAATGTATGAACTTTCATCGTTTATCATATAGAAGAAGTTTGAAATTTTGTTGATACAATCCTCCGAGCTTGGATAGAAGGTAAATTCTATTGAGATCGTGTTCAATTTTAAAAGTGAGAATCTATTTAGTGAAAATGTGTAAATGATTTTCCCTTCTTCACCGAGTTTTTTGCTTTCAATTAAAATACCATTGAAATACACATTCATATACGCCCTTCCGATTTTCTCTGTGACAGGTGAATACACAGCGGAGATGTTGATGTTAATTTTATCTGGTGAAAAGCCAAGTTTTGAAAGTGTGAATGTGAAACTACTCCTTAAAGAGCCGATGCCTTCAACTTTGCTTGTTGAAAATCCAAATTCCTTGAAGGGCACTTTAAATGGTGGCATGTTCGTGAACGGTTGTTCCGGTGGTTTTGCTTCCCTTACGAGTAGAAATGAATTGAACGATGTCTTCAATATATCAAGGTTTAAGAAGGTTTGAAGTGCTTTTTTGAGCCCTTCCTCGCTAAAACCAGTTATAAATAAAGCTCTATCCGAGTAGATGTAAATTAGCCCATCCGTTTTTAGAAATTTTCCTTGAAGAATTTTGTATTCGTTTGGAAGTTTTTCAAAGATTGAGATGGCTATGAATTGCGCTTTCGTTGGCAATGTTTCAAATGTGGCGTAGTTGATGGTTTTTATCCCGGTAACTTTTCTGACGAATGAGTAAACCCAAACAAGCCCTTCAAGCTCGGTTTTTGACACTGACGATGGAAAAACAAGATATAGTCCATCTTTTACATCGGATAGAAAGGATTGGATTTTAAATTCGGTTTTCTTGATGGGTAAATGCTCAATGTTGATGAATGAGCTTTTTAAAATTTTAAACCATAGCCCGCCCGTTTGGATGTCCTTGCATCTGTCATCAGTTATGTAAAGCGATGCCCTTATATCAATTTTGAGATATTCTGAAAATCCAAGCTCAAACTTTTTAAGCGGTATCACTATCTCATTTGGTGTTCTTGAAATTCTAAAGCTCGTTGCGGGCTTATCCCAAATGTAAATTGTGATGAACGATTCATTTAGATTCAAAACCGGGGATGGTTCAAATTTCAAGACAATGTAACTTCTTGAGGAGTCAATGTTGGTCCCGATTTTTAGGAAGTAGGTTGCCGAAGGTATTGGACCATAGAGGGTGATGTCGTCGTAACCGAATTTTGAAAATGTTATAAACTCCGCTAATGAAAAATTTAGGATTAAAAGGTTTAGTAGTATGAGCTTTTTCATTTTCAGAATTTTTATGTTTTCTCAAGAGCGAAGTTTCGCTTGAAACCGCCGTTTTTATTTTTTTCAAAAATAACTAAAAAATGTTTAAAAATCAATAACAAAAACGAACCTTAAAAGATTTTAACCTTTTCCCCCTCGTTTGAGGTGTTTGAAAATTTAACGGGCTATTTTTATATTTGAGGTAGTTTGAAAATCAAATCAAGCAAATGATGCTTAACATCTCTTTTTTGTTTCTTCTTTTATTGCTTATCCCTGCTCGTGCGGATGAAATCGCACCGAGATTTAAGATAAACTCTGTGGTCGTGTACACAGATCAGGCTTTGATCAGCAAGGTTGCGGTGTTCAAGGTGAAACAGGGGGAAAGCGTTGTAAAAGTTTCCAAGTTAACACCGATGCTTGTTGATGGGTCGGTTCAAGTTGAAATTACGAAGGGTTCGGGGGTGAAAATACTTGATGTTAAGGTAGTTGAGACATTTCTTGAAGGGGCGGAGGTGGAAAAGGCGAAAAGATTGAGAGCGAAGTTGGATAGTTTAAATAAGTTGTTATCTGAAAAAGCGGGTAAAGTTGAAGTTATCGCAGGAAAGATTGAGCAGTTGAAGAAGTTGTCGCCACCGGGGCAAAGATTCACGGTTCAGGAAGTTGAGTCATATTTTAAATTTTATGAGAGAATGCTCGCTGAAAATGTCAACGAGAGGACAAAACTTCAAGGTGAGATTGAAAAGTTAAACGAGAAGAAGAAAAGGATTGAGGATGAGTTAAGGTCTTTAACTTTGGTTAAGGAAAAAAGTAAAAGCATTGAGATTTATTTGATGTCCGATCGTGATGAGGAGGTGGGTTTGAGGGTTTCTTATGTTGTTTATGGAGCTAATTGGGTTCCGGGGTATGAGGTTAGGGTGAGCTCAAGTGGCAAGGTTGATTTGAGTTTCTTTGCGTTTGTGAGGCAATTGACGGGGGAAGATTGGGGTTCGGATGTTGATATTGAGATTTCAACGGCTCGTGTTTCAGTTTCGGGGACACCGCCTGAGATATCGCAATGGATTATTGATGTATATCAACCGCGTCCAATCAAGCCGTTTTTGAAGCGGGAAGAACCCGCCGTTGAAAAAGCGGAAACGCCTGAGATTGAGTTTCTTGCCCCAGAGGTTGAAATTGAACCCACTTCTTTTAGCTTTAAACTCAGACAAAAGTTGGAAATTCCTTCCGACGATCAACAACACAGGGTTTTCATTTCTTCCTTTTCGGAGTCGGTGCCCTTCGTTTATTACGCTGTTCCGAAAATTTCAAGATATGCGTATTTGCAAACGAAGTTGAAAAATGAATTCGCTTTTCCGATTTTGCCCGGGAAGGTTAATGTTTTTATTGATGGGAAGTATGTTTCAAGTTCTTCGTTTAATAAGATTTTGCCCGGGGATAGTTTTGATGTTTCGTTTGGGGTTGATGAAGCTGTGAGAGTTGAAAGGAAGTTAAAAAGAAAATTTACCGAATACACTGGACTCGTTGGTAAAAATGTCAAAATCTCGTATGAGTATGAGATTGAGGTGCAAAACGGGAAGGGGAGAGAAATTTCAATTGAGGTAAAGGATAATTTTCCGATATCAAGGAATGAGAAAATAAAAGTTGTCCTTGAATCGCCAAGAGGTGAAGAGGCGCAGATTGGGGATGATGGGATAATAAGGTGGCGTTTTAATTTGCCGGTGGGTGGTAAGAAAATTTTGAGTGTTAAGTTCTATGTAGAGTTTCCGAAGGATTTAAAAGTTGTTGGTCTTGAATGAAAGTGAAAATCTTTTTAAATCTCAAACAAAAGTGAGGTAAAAATGGCTGAAATTAAAAGTGGTCCTGGGTTAAAGTACAAACCTCTTGTTCCGCCTGAACAAACGATGAAGGAATTTACAGTTCGGGCTCTTGTTCTTGGGCTTATAATGTCGGTTGTTTTGGGTGCAGCGAATGCGTACCTTGGTTTGAAAGCTGGGATGACGATAGCGGCGACTTATCCAGCAGCTGTTATAAGTATGGCGTTTTTGAGATTGTTTAGGGGAACGATACTTGAGGAGAATATCGCAAGAACTGTCGGCTCAGCTGGCGAGGCGGTCGCAGCTGGGGCAATTTTCACTATACCTGCTTTTTTAATCGCTGGTGTTTGGGGTGATTTTTATTCGCCCCAAAGATATTGGGAGTCGTCTTTTATTATGGTGATCGGTGGGGTTATTGGGATTCTTTTCGTCACATTGTTGAGGAGGGTTCTCGTTGAAGACCCTGAGTTACCATTTCCAGAATCGGTGGCTGCCTCAGAGATACACAAGGCGGGTCAAGCTGGAGAAAGTGGGGCGAAGTATTTATTTGGTGCTATGGGCATCGGGGCATTGATTCAGACATTGGGTAAGTTTAACTTTTTCGCTACAAGTTGGGAGAAGTTTACAAGTTTTGCGAAAACGGGTGTTAAGTTGTTAAGCGGTAGGGGACAGGAGATGACGAGTGTTTCGGTTGGAGGTGGCACGGTTTTAACTGCACCAGCAGTAAGCCCTGCTTATATAGGCGTTGGGTTTATAATTGGACCGCGACTTGCTGCGCTTAACTTTAGCGGTGGGCTTCTCGCTTGGGGACTTTTTGTTCCGTTGTTGATGTATTTTTTGGGTCCTCAACTTGAACCGCTCGTCGTTCAGGAAGGAGCTCAAAAAGCATCGTGGATTGAGCTTGCTTATGCTATTTGGAAGTTTATCGTTCGTCCGATCGCAATTGGTGGGATGCTTTTAAGCGCAATTTATACACTTTACAGAATGAGAAATAGCTTAGCGGTTGGGTTAAAGCGTTCAATTACCGATTTGAAAAAAGCAACCGCAGGTGAGTCAAGCGCTGTAAGTAGAATTGATCAAGATTTGAGTTTGAAGTGGGTTCTTCCGTTGTTGTTAATTTTTGCTGTGTTTACTTTCGCATTGTATTATTATTTCAGCGATATGTTCAGTGCTTCAATTACCGCTACAATCGTTATGTTGATTGCTGGGTTTTTCTTTGCAGCTGTTTCGGGCTATCTTGTTGGAATTATCGGTTCAAGCAATAACCCAGTAAGTGGGCTTACGCTTTCAACATTGATAGTTGCTGCTCTTTTAATGGTTGTTCTCGGGGTAAAAGGGATACCAGGGGTTGCTGCTGTTCTTGGTGTAGCAGCTGTGATATGTGTTGCTGCAGCTGTTGCTGGTGATATGTTTCAGGATTTGAAAGTTGGTCATATACTTGGAGGAACGCCTTGGAAGATGCAGTTTGGTGAAATGATTAGTATTTTTGTTGCTTCGTTTGTCCTTTATTTCCCGCTTTTGATACTTCATCAGGGTGATATAAAAGCTGGTGGGACGGGGTTTGGTGGGAAAGCTTTGCCGGCGCCACAGGCGAGTTTAATGGCAATGCTTTCAAAGGGAATCGTCGGTGGAGAGATGGCTTGGCCACTTATCATTGTCGGGATGCTTATGGCTTTTGGTTTAATACTTCTGCAAGTCAGAAGCCCGATGCTCGTTTGCGTTGGTATGTATTTGCCGTTTGAGACAACATCAGCTATTTTCGTTGGAGGTTTGATAAGAGGGATTGCGGATTTAATTGCGAAGAGAAGGGGTTTCACACATGAGCAAATGTCTGAGCTTGAAAATAACGGGACACTTCTTGCATCTGGTTTGATAGCTGGTGAGGCGTTGATGGGGCTTATTTTTGCCGGGTTGGCTTTTTATGAAGTCAAGATAACACCTATAACTCCAACCCCGTCTTATCTTGTAAGCCTTGTCGTTATCGCTTTGATAGCTTTGATTTTGATCGTCACTCCCATCCGTTACGCTTCCCGTGTGAGGAAGTAATTTTTTACCTTGGGGCGCGTCTTGCGACGCGCCTTTTTGATTTTTTTGAGTTGCTTTTTTAAATTTACTACAACATTTTTAAACAAAGCACATGGTTTAAAATGTTAAGTGAATATCTTCCGATTTTCATCTTGATGTTTTTTGCTTTAGCGTTTTCAACCTTGATGGTTCTGTCAAACAGATTTCTCGGACCCAAAAAACCCACCCCTGAGAAGCTTTCCACCTATGAAAGCGGTATGGAACCAATTAGAACAGCAAGAGATAGGTTTTCTGTTAAGTTTTATCTTATAGCGATGCTCTTCATTGTTTTTGATATTGAGGTTGTCTTCTTGTATCCCTGGGCTGTAACTTTTGATAAACTTGGTGTGTTAGGTTATGTAGAGATGTTTCTTTTTATAGTTGTTCTTCTCGTTGGCTACATTTACATAATAAAAAAAGGAGCGTTGCGATGGGAATAAATACGCTTAACATAGAGGAGCAGGGATTTTTAACGACGAAGTTGAGCGAATTCATAAGATGGGCTCAAAGGAATTCACTCTGGCCAATGCCACTTGGAATTTCCTGCTGTGCGATTGAAATGATGGCTTTTGCTGCGCCGAAATTTGATGTCGCCAGGTTCGGCTCGGAATTCCTGAGATTTTCACCAAGGCAATCAGACCTTTTGATAGTTGCAGGGACTGTGACTTATAAAATGGCTCGCGTTGTAAGAAAAATTTACGATCAGATGCCCGACCCAAAATGGGTGATAGCGATGGGTGTGTGTACTTCAACAGGTGGAATGTATAGGTCATACGCTGTTGTTCAAGGTATAGATCAATTTCTCCCAGTTGATGTTTATGTATCGGGTTGCCCGCCAAGACCTGAAAACTTGATAAACGGTCTTCTTAAAATTCAAGAGTTGATCAAGAAAGGCGTTCCACCTAAAAGAGATCCAATTTACATTTAAATTAAAATCCGACCCGCGATGAAGGAAAAGATAATTGAAAAACTTAACAGCACATTTAAAGATGACATCGTTGAGGTTAGTGAATTCAGAAATGAATTAACCATAGTGGTCAAAAAGGAAAAAATTGTTGATGTGTGCAAGTTTTTGAAAGATGACCCAGAGCTTTCGTTTGATTATCTTGTTGATATATGTGGGGTTGATTATTACAGGGAAAAAGATAGGTTTGCGGTGGTTTACAACCTATGGTCTCTTAAGAACAAATTCAGATTGAGGTTAAAGGTTTTCGTTGATGAGTCGGATTTAATTGTCCCTTCGGTTACAGGTGTTTGGTCGGCTGCTAATTGGCACGAGCGGGAGACATTTGATATGTTTGGTATAAAATTTTCCGGGCATCCCGACCTAAGGAGGATTTACATGCCCGAGGATTTTGAGTATTTCCCGTTGCGTAAGGATTTCCCTCTGCAAGGAATACCAGGTTCAATTCCATTGCCGGGGCAGGAAAAAATAAAGCGAGATATAAAATGAGCGAGGAAAGAATGGAGAGAATAATTGAATCGCTCGGTAAGAGAAATATAGAAGCGGAATTTGATCCGTTGGGGACGGAGATGATTTTAAATGTCGGTCCTCAGCATCCAGCTACGCATGGTGTTTTACGACTTGTTTTAAAGCTTGATGGTGAATATATAGTTGATGCTGTTCCTGAACTTGGTTATTTACATCGTGGGAAGGAGAAAATCGCTGAAAATATGACTTTTCTTGAATTTTTGCCACATACGGATAGGATGGATTACCTTGCTCCACCTGCGAATAACATCGCATATATGCTTGCGGTTGAAAAGCTTTTTGGAATTGAAGCGCCGAGAAGAGCGCAATATATCCGTGTTATTTTGAGTGAACTTTCAAGGATTTCATCTCATCTTGTTTGGCTTGGGACTTTTGCGATGGATGTTGGGGCTTTAACCGTTTTTATGTGGTGTTTCAGAGAAAGGGAGAAAATTTTAAGCATTTTTGACCTTGTCACAGGCGTGAGATTTACAACAAGTTATGCTCGTATCGGAGGAGTTGCACAAGATATAACGGATGAAGCTATTCACGCAATAAAGGAATTCATAGACAACTTCCCGAAAGAGCTTGAGCAATGCGAGAAACTTTTGAACAAAAATAGAATTTTCATTGAGCGAACTGATGGTATCGGGGTTATAACGAAGGAACAGGCGATTGATATCGGTTTAAGCGGACCAAATCTCAGGGCTTGTGGTGTTCCGAGGGATTTGAGGAAGGATGAGCCGTATCTTGTTTATAATGAGCTTGATTTTGATATACCTGTTTATGAAGAGGGTGATTGTCTTGCGCGTTATTATGTTCGTCTTGGCGAGATGAAAGAAAGTGTCAAAATTGTAAGGCAGTGCATTGAAAAGTTGCCATCTGGTCCAATTAAGGCGGATGAACCAAAGGCGACTTTGCCCAGGAAGGAACTTGTTTATACAAAGATGGAGGAATTGATTCACGATTTTATTTTGACGAACTTCGGCGGGACCCCTCCAGTTGGGGAGGTTTATCATGCGGTTGAAAATCCGAAAGGGGAACTCGGTTTTTATATTGTAAGTGATGGGACAGGTTTCCCGTGGCGTTTGAAGGTTAGATCGCCATCATTTACAAATATTCAAGCTTTGCCGATAATGTTGAAAGGTCACATGATAGCTGATCTTGTAGCGATTATCGGAAGCATTGACCCTGTAATGGGTGAGGCGGACAAGTGAAATTTCGCAAGTCAAAAATAAAATTGTCTTGGAGGAAATGTTCACCGAAGAAAACTTAAAGAAAGTTGAAGAGATTAAAAAAAGATATCCCACGGCACAAGCAGCACTTTTGCCTGTCCTTTGGATTGCGCAGGAACAATTCGGTTGGATTTCGGAGGATGTTATGCGGTATGTGGCTGAACTTTTAGGTTTGCCTTATAGTCATGTTTACGGGGTTGTCACATTTTACACGATGTACAACAAAAAACCGGTCGGGAAATATCATCTCCAAGTTTGCACGAATATAAGTTGCATGCTTAACGGCGCTTATGAAAACCTTGAACATATTCAAAGAAAACTTAACATTAAGGTTGGGCAGACGACGCCCGATATGAAGTTTACACTTTCGGAAGTTGAGTGTCTTGGTTCGTGTGGGACAGCACCAGTGATTCAGGTCAACGATGATTATTACGAAAACATGACGAAGGAAAAGATTGATAAACTGATTGAACAACTAAGTCGGGATGGGAAGTAATGGAACAAATAAAATTAATTTTGAGGGACATACCCGAACTTCATAAGATTGAAGTATATGAGGCAAACGGTGGATATTTGGCTTTAAAGAAAGCACTTGGTATGAAGCCGGATGAAATTATAGAAGAGGTTAAAAAGTCGGGTTTAAGAGGGAGAGGCGGTGCAGCTTTCCCAACCGGGATGAAGTGGAGTTTTATGCCGAAGGATTCACGCCCGAAGTATCTGATTGTAAATGCAGATGAAGGGGAACCCGGGACTTTTAAGGATAGAGCGATAATTGAGAAAAATCCCCATCAATTGATTGAGGGAGCGCTAATAGCTGCCTATGCCATAGGTGCTCAAACGGTTTATATTTATATTCGCGGTGAATATGTCAAATGGATGCGAATTCTTCAGACGGCGATTGATGAAGCGTATGAGAGAGGTTACATAGGGAAAAATATACTTGGTTCTGGTTTCAATGTGGACATTTACATTCATCGTGGGGCTGGTGCATATATTTGTGGTGAGGAATCCGCTTTGATGGAGTCAATAGAAGGAAAGAGAGGATATCCAAGGGTTAAGCCACCGTTCCCGGCTCAATATGGTTTGTGGGGTTATCCGACGACGATAAACAATGTTGAAACGGTTGCAAATGTACCTGTTATAATTGAGAAAGGCGGTGAATGGTATTCAAAAATCGGTGCCCCAAAACACCCAGGGACGATACTTTTTGGCGTAAGCGGTCATGTGAATAAACCAGGAATTTATGAACTCCCAACTGGAGTTCTCTTAACGGATTTGATTTATAAATATGCCGGCGGAGTTAGAAACAATAAAAAAATTAAAGCAGTCATTCCTGGCGGTTCATCAACCCCTGCTTTAAGAGGCGATCAAATTGAAGGGGTCACGATGGATTTTGATGGTCTGAGAAATGCTGGTTCAATGATTGGAACTGGTGGTGTTGTGGTTATGGATGAGGATACCGACATGGTTAAAGTTTTGTGGAGGATTGCGAAATTTTATTGGCACGAATCCTGCGGACAATGTACACCTTGTAGGGAAGGGACCGGATGGATGTTTAAGATACTTGATAGAATTGTAAAAGGTGAGGGCAGACCCGAGGACCTTGATCTTCTTGTTAGCGTTGCAAATAACATTGAAGGTAATACGATTTGTGCCCTTGGGGATGCTGCAGCTTGGCCGATAAAATTTGGCGTTCAGAGATTTAGAGAGGACTTTGAAAAATATATAAAATTCAAGTCAACCGTCTTGGTTGAAAAGTGAATTGGTGAAGGTGTTAAAAATTTTGAGTTTCTTCCAACTGTTTTTTGTTTCCTGTGGACTTTTTAAAGTTCGCGAGCCAGAACTTCCAACGGAGGTTTCAGAAGGTTCAAAATGGAAGCAACCTGTAACCGCTGATATAGTTCTTGAAAATTTGCGAAACGCTATTTTTGATAGAAATACCGAAAATTACATCCGTTGTTTCGTTGATTCTAACTTTTCAAATAGAAGGTTTGTATTTGTCCCGACGCAAGAAGCTCAAGTTCAATATCCCGAAATTTTCAGGGGTTGGGATTTGACAAGCGAGCGGAATTATTTCAATAATATCAAGGCAAATGTACCAGCTGGTGGGTTCTCTGAATTAATTTTGTCGGGCGGTTTCCAAAGTTTGGGTGTTGACTCGGCAATTTATTACGCTAAATATCTTGTAAGTTTTCAACACAGCGTCAAGGACATACCCCAGAGCGCAAAAGGTGAACTTCAGTTTTATCTTGCGCCAGATAGAAACGGCAACTGGTCAATTTATCGGTGGATTGATGTTAAAACTCAAAATGAATTTAGTTGGAGCGATTTAAAAGCAAAGTTCAGCTATTGAAAATGCGCTTTCTCATCCTTTTGCCATCGTTGTTTTGGGTCGCTTGTGTTAATCCCTTTGCTCCGGGTCTTGACAAAAGCACGGAGGGTTCTGAATTGCTTGGGGATCAGACAACTATTGAAGGTGTTTTTCAAAACTTTAGATATGCTTATACTTTTAAAGATACCGCTGTTTATAGCAGATTGCTTGATGAAAATTTTGTCTTCGTTTATAGAGATTATGATAAGGGTCAGGATGTTTCGTGGGGTAAAATTGACGAGATGAGAGCAACTTACGGACTTTTTAAGAACGCACAAAATCTTGACTTAATATGGAACAATATCGTGGTTGATGTGGGTGACTCGGTCTATAGAAATGTGGTGCGTGGTTTCAATCTCACTATCGCTTTCAATCCCGCTGACATAATTAGAATTGATGGAAGAGCCAATTTCATATTGCAACGAAGTAGCCCGAGTAAACCCTGGTTGATAGTTTTTTGGCGTGATGAGTCAAATTATTGATGGGAATTTAAGGTGAAATTTAAAGTGGCATTTCAAGGAGAAAGAGGCGCATTTAGTGAACAGGCGGGTATCGCATTCTTTGGTGAAAGGATGGAACCAGTTGCGTTTAACACATTTGAAGATGTTTTTAAAAGTGTTAAGAAAGGTTTTGTTGATTTCGGTGTGATTCCGATTGAAAACTCCCTATACGGGAGCATACATCAAAATTACGACCTCCTCCAAAAGTATAATGTTTTCATAGTCGGTGAAATCAAGTTAAGGATAAGACATTACCTGCTTGCAAATTATGGCGTAAGTTTAAAGGATATTAAAAAGATTTATTCACATCCACAAGCACTTGCGCAGTGTGAAAAATTTTTGAAAAGATTGAGCGATGTTGAAATTATCCCGACATATGACACGGCTGGCTCTGCGAAGATGGTAAAAGAAAAGAAAATTATGGATGGAGCTGCGATCGCTGGAAAACAAGCGGGAAAATATTACGGTTTGAAAGTTTTAAAAGCCGGGATTGAAAATCACGAGAAAAATTTCACCAGGTTCTTGATTTTGTCAAGGGAAAAAATTATCGCCAGGGAAAATCCGAAGACATCAATTATATTCACCACGAAAAATATACCCGGTGCACTTTATAGAGCGCTTGGCGTATTTGCGCAAAGGGATATAAACCTCTTGAAAATTGAATCAAGACCGATAATAGGGCAACCGTGGCGTTATATGTTTTATCTTGATTTTGAAGGAAGCATTGAGGACAGAGTTTGTTCCGATGCGATAAAGGAGTTGAAAAGATTGACGGATTACTATAAATTTCTCGGCACATATGAAAAGGGGAGGGAAGTCGGATGAGATTTAGGTATATATTTGGTGAGGCGATTTCGGGTTTTAGAAAATCAAAGTTGTCTTCCTTTGCGTCTATTTTCGTAATTTTTGTCACATTGCTTGCCCTTGGTCTTTTCGCAATGGTTGGGTATAATGTCAATAAACTCATCTTGTCAATCAAGGGGAAAATTGAGATTGAGGCATTTTTAAAGGATGGACTTTCAAACTCGGAGGTTGACTCGCTTAAAAAGGTTATTTCATCGTTTCAGGAGGTTGAAGATGTTTATTATGTTTCAAAGGAAGAGGCGGTGAAAATTTTTGAAAGGGAGTTCGGGGAAAACATATTCAATATCCTTGATTTTAATCCACTTCCAGCGTCTTTCAAGATTAAGTTAAAAGAAAGATACAGAAACTTGCGCGGTGTTGAAGGAGTGATTGCGAAGTTAAAGCGAATAGATGGAATTGAAGACATAAGGTATAGAAGGGCTTTGCTTGGTGTGCTTGAACGAAGATTTGAATTACTATCAAGGGCTTTCTTGGTTAGTGGTTTTTTGCTGAGTTTGATCTCCGTTCTTCTCGTCATAAATACGATAAGATTGACAATCTATGCCAAGAGAAAACTTATAAAGACGATGCAACTTGTAGGAGCAACGCGTGGCTTTATTGTTTCGCCTTTTCTGATCCAGGGTTTATTGCAGGGCTTTATAGGGGCGCTTTTTTCAGCTGGTGTGATATATTTGATAGTTGAGATTTTGATCCCGAATTTACCTGACGATGTGTTAAGTAATGTTTCAATGCCTGATTTATTTTATCCTGTCTTGATATTTTTCGGTTGTCTTCTTGGTTTTATCGGTAGCTGGATTTCGGCGAGAAGGTTCATAACTGATAAGATAATTTCATAAAAACAAAGGCGAGTTGAAAATGAAGGAGTGTATTTTCTGTGAGATAATTTCAGGCAAGATGCCGGCTGATTTCGTTTATGAGGACGATGAGGTGGTCGCCTTTCACGATATAAACCCGCAAGCTCCCGTGCACATCCTTGTCGTCCCAAGAAAACATTATTCAACGCTCCTTGATTTGAAACCTGAGGACGCTGAGCTTGTTGGGCGTTTAATTCTTGTTGCGAATGAGATCGCAAAGAAATTTAACATTCATAATCGTGGCTTTCGGCTTGTTTTTAACTGCAACCGTGAGTCAGGTCAAAGCATTTACCATGTTCACCTTCACTTGCTGGGCGGAAGGATAATGATGTGGCCACCCGGTTGATAACAAAATTGCTCAGCGTATGAACCTACACCCGATACTGGTCCATTTTCCTGTTGCTGTTTCGGTAATTGCATTTATCTTTGAAGTCCTTGATTTTCTCACAAAAGGAAAGTTTAAAAATACCACTTTACTTTTTATTTCAATCGTCGTCCTGTCTTCAATTTTTGCAGTTCAGTCGGGAAACATTGAATCGCAAAGGTTGAAACTTTCAGGCGAGGAGTTTAAGGTCTTGGCGGAGCATCAAGAAAGCGCGACTTATTCTTTGTTTGTCTTCGGAATTGTATTTATGCTGAAGCTTTATGTTTTTTTGAAAATGCGGAAAGTTCCATCGTTTTTGGTTTTTGTTTTGTTCTTTCTTTATCTCGTCGGTTTATTTTTTATCTTCAAAACGGCTTACTTGGGCGCTGAGCTTGTTTTCAAATTTGGCGTAGCGTTAAAACAAAGTTGAACTGGTTGAAATGGGTTTTATTATTGATTGGCGGGGAAGTGATTATCCTTTGGATTTAAATTCAATTTTCGGGAGGGATTCAGAAGTTGAACTTGAAATTGGTTTTGGGAACGGTCTTTTTTTGGTGCAGGTCGCGAGCGATCATAAAGAGAAAAATTTCGTCGGAATTGAACTTGTGAATTTTTTCGCAAGAAAAGCGGAGAAGAAAATCATAAAAGCAGGGCTTGAAAATGTGAGGTTGTTCGTCGGCGATGCAAAACTTTTGCTCCTGATTTTGTTTCCCGATAGGACTTTTGATCAAATTTATTTCAATTTCCCCGACCCTTGGTTTAAGAAAAGACACAAGAAAAGGAGGATGCTCAAGGTTTGTTTTAACCGCCTTCTTGCGAGGCGACTTAAAGATGGAGGTGTTGTTTCAATTGCTACCGATCACCCCGAATTTAGGGATTTTGTAATTGAGTCAATGCTTGATTCCGGCTCGTTCATTAGCGAATATCCAGAGGGATTCACACTTGAAAACCCGGGAACTTATCCGACGAAATATGAGCAGAAGTGGAGAAGCCAGGGGAAGGAGATTTACTATATGAAGTTTAGAAAAATTTATCATCCACTTGTTTTTGATGTAAATGAGTATTTGACTGAGGAAAACCTCTGGTTTTTGGTTTATTCAAAGGGGCTTGAGAAAGTTCTGCGTAACATAAAATAAATCCCTTTGCAAGTGTGGGGAAATTTTTTGAAATTTTGAGATAATCCCCTTGAATTTCTTGACTTGATAAGATTAATTTCGGTAAATTAGAACCTGAAGAATAAAAAACATCTACGCCGAAAAATTTATGAGAGCTTTGCTGATAGTTTTCCTCTCCCTCATATTTCCGCTCTTGTTAATTTCGCAATCCTTAAGGGATTCGGTGGTTGTTTCAAATTTCAGGTCTGTTTATGACAGTACATTGAGCAATGGGGTTAATGTTGAAAATTCAAACGGTTATGTCATTCTGAAGACAAGCGAACTTGAAAATCTCGCTAAAGGTAGAAAGGCGACGATAACTTATTATGGAACGGGGGCGCCTTTGACTTCAACCGGGACGCTTGATACAACAACGGGAAATCCGATGAAAGTAATTGATGGAGACCCGCGGACATTCTGCCAGATAAGACCCGGGGGAGATGGTAGTTATATCATGATCGATCTAATGGCTATGCGGAGGATAAATAAAGTTGTCATTGTGACATTTGGAGGGAATATGTCTCTTAGACCGAGGGCTTATACAATTTATGTTGGGATGGACTCACTGCAATTGACGAGGATCGTCCAAAAGGTGGATAATCAAGATGTGAAAACAATTGATATATTTGATCCAATACTTGCAAGATATGTCAAAATAAGTTTTGATGCCATTGATAGATTTAGCTCAACGGTCATCTCTGAGATAGAGGTTTATGGCGTTGGTTATTTACCTTCCGGGAGTTATGTGTCGTGGGTTATTGATGTCGGTCAGGATGTTAATTGGGGTTGGGCAACTTGGGAGGCGGATTTGCCTGAGGGAACTTCGGTGAAGTTTCAGTTTAGAACTGGTTCTTCAGCAAAGGTGGATGGCTCCTGGGGACAATGGTCAGAAGAGATTGAAAAACCCTCAACTTTGAATGTTTCAGAACCAAAGCGATATATACAGTTTAAAGCGAATTTGTCAACCTCAACGACTGAAACGCCAGTTTTGAAAAATCTATTAATTTTTTACGATAAAAAGCCCGTCGCAAGAAATATCTCTGTTGATGTTGAACCAAAAGTCGTACAGATTCTCAAGCGTTCGGAGGTCTCACTAATTTTTGATATTCAAATTGACGATAACTCCCTTGGCGTTGATACGCTTTTGATATTTACTCCGTCGCCTGCAAGCGTTGAAGCAGTTCAAGTAAATGGTAGTCCTGTGGCTTATTCAGTTGTTGCCACCGGTTATAATGTTAAGATAGCTTTTCCACAAACTATTAAGACAAGCGCAAAGGTTATCGTCAAGCTAAGTTTGACGCTTTATCTTGATGTAAATCAATTTCAAACTGTTTTCATAAGCAAGCTCACACCAGATAACCCGCAATTTACAGATGTTAAGACGGTTTTGACAAGCGATGTTCCAGAGAGATTGATCGTTGATTTGCAAGTTAGCCCAAATCCATTTTCTCCAAATGGAGATGGATTAAATGACAAAGTGCAAATAAGTTTTTTCCTCGCCAATTTGAATGTTGAAAGAAATTTGAAGATTCAAATTTTTGATCTGACTGGTAAACTTATCAAAACGATATTTGATGGTCCAAGCAAAGCATTCGCTTATATATCTTCAAATTCTTTCTTTTGGGATGGCAGAGATGAATCTGGCAAAGTTGTAAGACCTGGCGTTTATCTTCTGAGGGTTGCGATTGATTCGGATAAAGGAGTTGAATCAATTTTTAAGACGGTAACCGTGGTTTATTGAAAAATAATTGTTCGGGTATCTCAATGAGAAGATTTATCTTTGTGGTTTTTTTGGGAATTTTGAGTTTGAACTTATCTTTTTCGGGCGCTTTCAAAGACCTTGGACATGGGGCGAGAGCTGTCTCGCTTGGGATTCCTTATATTGCCATCGCAGATAATCCATATGCTGTTTTTTATAACCCTGCTGGAATTGCACAATTGAGATATTTTAATTTCGCATCAACTTATTCAAGGTTATATCCGTTTGTTGAGGGGGAAAATCTTCAATATGCGACTTTGAGCTCTGTCATCCCGGTGTTTTCATTTTTTGATTTTGGAGCTGGGGTTACATATTTCAAGGCGGGTTTATGGAGTGAAAATCAATTTGTTCTTTCCTTTTCGGGGAAAGTTTTAAAATCTTTTTATTGGGGTGGGAATGTTAAGTTCTTGAGATGGTCCGCTTCGGCACCGCCAGGGGAATCGGGTTATTCATATTTCGGTTTCACATTTGATGCAGGGATGATTTTAAATTTAAGTGATTTCATCAAGGGTTCAGATATAAGGTTTGGTTTCTCCGTGAAAAATATAACCCAACCGAGCATATCTGTAAATAAATCTGACGATGCGAAACTGCCGATTGAATTTGCAGGGGCTGTCGTTTATGTTTCAAGAAATTACAACTATCTTGTGGGTCTTGGTTTTTCAAGCTCGGAAAACGACTTTAAAGTTGAAGCAGGTCTTGAAATTCTTGCGTTTACCTCCAACTTCTTTGATAAAAAGTTTGAATTGCTGTTGCGAAGCTCAGGTGGTTTTGATGTTAAAGGTGCATCACAGGGAAGTTTAAATCCAGGGATTGGGCTAAAGTATTGGAAATTTAGGATTGATTATGCTTATGTGTATCAATTTGAAATTCCAGATGCTGGCGCAAGCCATAAGTTCAGCATTGAATTTAATTTCTAAAAAATCACAATTGTGGGAAAATGTCAGCGAGAAAGTTAATAATCGTCCTTATTTTGGCGATTTGGGTTGAGGATGCGTTTTCACAGTTTATAGCCAGGGATAAAGAAAGTTATTTGAATTATTCGGGCAGAAACTACGAAAATTACAGCATATCATTCCTGCGAAAGAGATTTTACGATAATTTTGGGAACTTTTTGATTGATGGGAGTTTAATTTTTGAGTTGCTTGAAAATCAAAGGCAGTTTATCGGACAAGAGCTTGGTGGTTTTAGCAGTTTGACGAAGTCAAGATTTTACTACCAGTATTTTCAAAATCTTGTGATAGCGAGCGATAATTACAGTGATTTTCAAACTCGCTTGATGATAGGTGATGCTATAAGGACGAAATTTACATCTTTAACTTTTGACAAGGCGAGGTTTAATGGTATTAGATGGGACGGCGCTACGACTAAATATCGCGGGACTTTTATTGCTTCAAGGGTTAGCGACCCTGTCCGTTTTAGATTTGATACACCGCTTCTTATTGACGGTGTTCAAAGGACGAGGAACTGGGCTCAATATCTTTTCGGTGGTCACTTTGAGACGGACATAGGCGATGTTTTAACAATTGGGATGACTTATGTTAATCAACACACCCGTAGAATGGATGTCAACGCTCGTGATGTTCCGTTTAAAGGTGTCCCACCAAACGGAGTCCCGAGGATAATTTTCGTCCGCATAAGCGACGATTCACCACGCGATGGTTCAGGTCCAATTATTTATGCTGAGCCAGTTGTGAAAATAAATGGGAAAAGAGTTCCAACGAAAAATATAAACGGTAAAGTCCCAAATCCTCAAGAAACGGTTCTTGGGGCGCCGATTCAGTTTTATGTTTTGAGAAATTTCAGCATTGACAGGACTATTTGGGTTGCCGGTGCTGATACATTGAGTTATACTGCTTACACACCTATACAAGGAGGACCGGGTTATAAGTTAAGATCGCTTTTATCTGCTTTGCCAGTTTATCCCGAGCAAATTCCAAGCGATGGGAATATAACTTACGCATACATTATACCTTTCGGGGTTGAATCGGTTGAATTTGAAATTACGGTTGCAAATGATTTTAAGATAGAAGCAGCACATGATTTTGTGAATCGCCTTGATGATTGGAGTCAGAGCGTGAGATTGATTTCGCACGCTGATTCAATTGCTGTCGGGACGCCTACATTTTTCAGATTGATAAAAAGAGCTGAGGGAAATGTAAAGGATGCTTCAAACAAGCAAGTGGTGAAATTTAATTACGCTCTCACGACGGGTATGAGCGTTTATAGTTTGAATTTTAAATTTAATTGGAAGGGGTTTAACATTGAGGGCGAATTCGCTCAAAGTTTGGAATGGTCAAAGTATCCCGTCGGAAGGGGTCCTTGGTTTACTCAAACAGGGAATGCTTTTTACATAAAAGCGTCAAAGAAGGTCGGGCGCTTGACATTTGGATTTGAAAGATATAAAATTGAGCCAGTTTATACGACTGCTTTAAATGTTTATTCGCTTGAAAATAGCTATTATATGCAGTGGACGGGTTCAGGTTATGCTTATCTTGCGCCGGATGTTTATGGTGTTACAGCTTACGATGTTTCAAGTGATAAAGCTTTCATCCCAGGTGGCGCTTACTTTTCACTCGTTGATGATAATGACGATAGGGACAGATGGGAAGACGGATTTTACTTCTACAATGCGACGCCGAATCCAACTTTTGAAAATTCAGATGTCCTAAATCCAACGCCAGATCCATTTTTGCTCGGTTACAGACAAAATGCGAATGAGTTAATCGGGTTGACAAGCATTATAAGAAGACCTGACGCTGGTATATTCCCGGGCAAGGATAGAAATAATGACGGAATCCCTGATGATGACCAAAATGCAAATGGAATCCCAGATTTTCAGGAGGACTTTTTGACTTATTATAGTGATCCGCCACTTTTTGATTACGGGGACGATTGGAATAACAACGGTGTAATTGACGAACAGGAAAACGATATTTATCCAGATTATCCATACGAACCGGATATAAACGGATATCATGCGTTTACAAAGATAAATCTGACCAGAAATTGGACAGCACAAATCGGTTTGATAAAAGAGAACGCAATTGCAAGAGGTGGGATTAACAATGTGGTTTATTTGAAGACATTTTACACAACTTTTAACCCTCGGCTTGGTTCTTTGCTTTTGTATTATGTTATGAAGAGAGTCAGGGATGATATCGGAAATCCGGTTTACAAGTATAAGGGTGTGATCACCATAACGAGCCCATTTCCCGTTTTTACGGAAGACCCGTTAAATTATCGCAATAGCTTTGTCCACAATCTTTACTTTGAGACAAAGTATACGCAAATTCCAAATTTAAACATAGAAAACAAAGTTCGTTTTGAGTTAAACTTTCAGTATCCCCTTGGAGACCCAACCAAGGCGCTTTTGCCAGAGGCGAAATATACGGGAGATCAACTTGAAGGTCGCATCACTCTCCTTGGGCTTGTTCACAAAATTGACTATACGATGAAGTTTCTCGGAGGTCGTCTTGAGGTGAAACCCCAATTCAAGGTCAGAACAGTCAAGGAAACAAAACTTGGTTATGTTGATGTTGGAGGCGGTCTGCGTAGAATTACAATTATAAACCAGCACACACAGGAAACGATTCCGATTTTCAGGGTTGGATATAAATTAACAGATAGAACGGTTTTCAATTTTGGGCTTCAGGGATTGACGATAATTGGACTTCCCGATGCGTTGGCTTACAGGATAAGGAATTTGAAGGATGGAACTGGGAGTGAAAACAGAGGGACGATAGCATTTTCGCTTACGAATCAAAGTTCGTATAAAGGTTATTCAATCGTTGTTGATTTCGGTTATAAATTCACGAAGCGAAAATTTGTAAAACCAGGCGAAGAGAAATTTAGCAGAGATGAATCGGCGATCTTTTTCACAGTTATAGCTGGTTTTTAATTTTGGAGGTGGTGCAATATGTGGAAAATTATAATAATAGTTACATTGACCGCTTCAATAATTGCTAATTTTGTGCCTACGTCCTTGGAACTTCAAAAGGCGTTCATATCGGGGCAAAATTTTTACGCAGCGGGTGATTATAAGAAGGCGATAAAGCAGTATGATTTCATTATAAATACAGAAAGCAAACTTTTGAATGAAGACAGTGTTAAGGTTGCTCTTTTCAATGGGGATTTGATTGTGAGCGTTAAAACCGCAGCTTATTTTCAGAAAGCGAATGCTTTGAGGAGGTTGAAAAGAAATGATGAAGCGGTTGAAAACTTTAAAATTGTAGCTGAACAGCGCACAGATTCCCCCTGGCTTTCTGGTCTGGCTTATTATCAAATCGCCGATCTGAGGTATGAAGAGGGGAAATTTATGGAGGCGATAGAAGTTGCTAAAAAACTTATAGAGAGATTCCCCAAAGATGAGAGAGTTCCAAAAGCATATTACACTATTGGCTGGGCTTTCAGGGAATTGAAAATGCTTGATAGCTCAAACTTTTATTTCGGAGCGTTGATTGATAAGTTCAAAAATAGCGAACTTGTCCCGCATTCAATTTATCAAATCGGTCAGAATTATTTTGAGATGAAAAAGTATGAAGATGCTCTCCAGTGGTTCAATGATTTAGTTGATAAATTTAAGCCGGAGAGGTTCAAAAAAGAGGAGTTTGAAAAAATTGAGTTGAAGGTTGTTAGGGAGAGAAAGGTCTTTGAGGCGGTAACAGGTAGAGAGGGTGAAGAGACGCAACTTGAGATAGTTGCTAAGGCGAGTTTGAGGATCGCAGATTGTTATAAGCAGATGGATAAGTATGATGAAGCGATCAGGGCTTACAGAAATGTGATAGCGAATTACTCGCTTTTGCCAAGTTTAATTGAGACAGCTTATATCAAAATGGCTCAGTATACGCTTGAGAAGAAGGGATTAAATGATGGGATAGCGATTTACAGGGAAGCAATTGATAGGAATTTTGAGAACAAGCAAATTCAAGCGAAGATGCAGTATTTGATCGCAAAGACATATCACGACTCGTTGAGGTATGACAGAGCAGCTGAGGAGTATGATTTTTATGTCAAAGCGTATAGCGAAGTGGCGTTTTTGATTGATTTCCCGGTTGAAGATGCGATTTATTCAAAGGTGATTTGTCTTTACAATGCGAGGAAATATAAAGAGACGGTTGCTGAATGTGATTCTTTTCTTGTGAAGTTTCCGGGTTCAAGTTATATACCCGATATGCTTTTCTTTAAGGGGGTCTCTCATCTTGCGCTTGGGGAACATACGAAGGCGGAGAGTTCTTTTGTTGAGGTGATTTCAAAATATAAAAATACACCGCAATATGCTCCTTCTCTTGTTCAACTTGGGCGAACTTATTACGAGATGAAAAGATATGATGAGGCATTGTCGCGGTTAAATCAAACTCTGTCTGAAAATCCGCCAGGGTTGGATAGAAACGAGGTTTATTATTACATTTTGCTTGTCTATTTTGATTCGCAAAAGTATGATAGTTTGTTGAGTGTTTTTCAAAACATCGCGCCCGGTTCTGGCTTTTATCTTCCTGCTTTTATAAAGGTTTCAAAGTCGTTTAGCGTTCAAGGTAAGTTCGCTGAGGGTGAGAAATTTATCAAAGAGATTTTGAAAACCGCTGAAAGTTTAAAAGACAGCGTTTATTTCATGCCTGAGGTTCGCTTTTCACTTGCGGATATTTACATTGGGCAGGGTAAATTGGACGAGGCGATAGAAATTTTGAGTTTGATAATTGAAGATGCAAAGGCGAATGAACTTTTGAAACTTCAATCAGTTTACGCCAGGAGCTCGCTTTACTATCAAACGGAAAAATACCGTGAGGCGATAAAAGATTTTGAGTTTTGTTTAGCAAGCAAGAAGTTTACAACCGATTTAGCATCGCTTATTCCCCAGGTCAATGAAAAACTTGCCATTTCTTATGTTAAAACGGGTCAGATTGAAAGAGGCATAAATCTTGTTTCAAAGTTGATCGGTGAAGTATCTGAACCAGTTGAGAGGGTCAAATACACAGCGCTTCTCGCTGAGGCATATTTTGAGGCGAAGGATTATAAAAATGCTGTTAAGTTTGCAAGTGATGTCTTTCAAAGTGATGTCGTAGATGAAAATGCCGTGGCGAAAGCTGTTTATGTCCTTGCGAATTCGCATCGTCAACTTGGTGAGTTTGAAAAAACGCTTGATGTTTTGTCAAGAGCCGGGGAAAAATTTCCAAATTCAAAGTTCATCCAAGATGTTTTTTATTCGGTTGGGGCTGTTTATTACGATAATGGCGAGTATGATTACGCAATTGAAATTTTTGACAAGTTTACCAAGCTTTATCCGAAGGCGGAAAATTATAAAAATGCTTTATTCTTCTTGGCTTATTCAAACTTTCGGCTCGGTTACTGGGATAAAGCGATAAGCCATTTCAGGCGTTTCGTTCGTGAGTTCCCGCGTGATGATTTGACGCCTGAGGCGTATTTTAACATAGGGGAAGCGTTCTACAATACGGGCAAGTATGAAGATGCGATCCGTGAGTATAGAAATGTTTATAGAATTTTTCCTTCAAGTGAACTTGCTCCGCTTGCTCTTTATAGCGAGGGTTGGTGTTATTACGAGCTTCAAAAACCCGAACAGATGGTTGAAATTTTTAAACAGGTTGTGAAGCGTTATCCAAAAAGTGAGCACGCCCCGATAGCCCTTTTCACAATTGGCGATTATTACTATAATTCAAAAGATTATCAAAAAGCACAGCAGGCGTACGAGGAGTTCATTTCAATGTATCCAAATCATGAAAAAGTTGAAGAGGCAAGGCAACTCATAAAGGACTTGAAGCTTATAAACATCTATGCCGAATATCAAGAGGCGATGAAATACTTTGACAACAAAGATTATAGGAAGGCGATTGAGGAGCTTACGAAGATATGGCAGAAGTATCCTGATTCGGATATAGTTGTTGGTTGTCGTGTCAATATAGCAGCTGCATACGAACAGCTTGGTGATTGGCGAAGGGCAGCTAAAATGTATGAGGAGATAATTCGCGATTACGCAAATTCAAACGATGACAATGCTCGTTCGGCTGTTATTTTCGCAAAGGAACATCTTGAATGGATAAAGAGCAATTTTAATTTTTAAAATAAATTTGGTTTAGGTTATGGTCGCATTAATTGAGCAAAAGTCGTGGTGGTCTTGGCTTTGGGACAATTGGCTTGTTGACATTATAATCAAGGGCGGACCTTACATAATGGTTCCGCTTTTCATATTTTCGGTGATCTCAATGGGGATAATTATAGAGAGGATTTACAGGTATGTGCGTGTCCCTGGGGATAAAAAGATAGCAAGTGAGCTTGAGAAGATTGAGGGGATTTTGAAAGAAAACAAAAAAATTGAACCGCTTGTTAAGTATTTTGAAGAGAGACGCTCTATTCTTTCGTTCGTTTTTCTCTCGGTTTTGAAAAGATATGAATTCCTTCTTCAAGAAAATCGTTCAATTAATGATATGCGTCAGGAGTTGATTGATACCGCGGTTGATTCAACATCTGAGTATCTTGAGGAATTTTTGCCTATTGTTAGCACGATTGCGAATGTGGCCACTTTGCTTGGTCTTTTTGGAACTATCGTTGGTATGATAATGTCTTTTGATGAGCTTGCAAAAGGAGGTCGTGGTGACCCGGCGGTTGTAGCGCACGGAATATCGGTGGCGCTTCTAACAACAGCTGCTGGTTTAACGGTTGCAATCCCATCGGTTCTTGGTTATAGTTTCTTAAAGAGAAGGGCGGAAAAAATCACAAGTCGGCTTGCACCATTTGAAAATCATTTCATAAACACTCTCCTTCGTGAACACGGCAGAATTGAGACATATAAATCAATTTTGAAATCGGTTTACAGGAATGGGAACTTGAGCGAAGAGGAGCTTGAATATTTGAGAAGGAAAAGAATTGAACTTGACATCTCGGACGAAGAAGCGAAGGCAATTGAAGAAGAAGTTCGGGGATATTTTAAAGAGAAAAAAGAGTAAAGCAAGCCATGAGGAAGAAAAAAGGAAATGGCGATTATTCAGTTGACATCAACTTGACACCTATGATTGATTGCGTTTTCCAACTTTTGATATTTTTCATGGTGACGACAGTTTTTGCTGTTCAAAGCGGTTTAAAGGTTGATTTGCCGAGCGCTGCTTCTTCTGATGCACCGCCTGAGAAGGACTTGACGATAGTTATCTCTTCAAGCGGTGAAATGGACTTAAATGGCAGGCGCGTTACATTTGACAATTTGCAAGAGGAAATGCTCAAAGATAAGGAAATTTTTGGGAGCAAGGTTTTAATTATAAAGGCGGACAAAAAGACGCTTCACGGGATTGTCGTCAAGGTCATGGATATTGCAAAACTTTGCGGGATTGATCAACTTGCCATAGCAACCGAAAAAGAGGAAGAAGAAGTGCAAGTCAAATGAACGGAGGAAATTATAAAATACCTGGCGTTGAATTAAGCGATAAAATCGCGCGATTTATTTATGACAATAGGAAAGCTCTGTTGAGGTTTCTTTTGATCGCTTTCTTGCTTCATAGCTTGCCGATAGTTTTGAATATAAAGCTTCCCGAAAAGAAGGAAGTTAAGAGACCGCCGACGACGGTGAAATTTATACAAAGACCGCCTCGTTTAACGAAGAGCATTGAGTTCAGGAAAATGCCAACTATAGTTGAGCGTGTTCTTCAAAGGTTCACAGCACCGCAAAAGCCCAGATTTGCAGCTCGTTCCATGACCACAGCTGTGACCCACAGTGGGACATCACTCGCTTCGCTTGCAAGACCTGGTGAATATGTTGAAAGGACCTATTCGCCACCAGCGATGTTAACCGGACCGAGTTTGAATTATGATATAACGAACATGCGTTACGCCAGTAAAAGTGTAAAGAGTTTACAGGAGGAATTGATTAGCTATACGAATTTTATGGATAGGTTTGAGGGTTGGCTTGAGCGAGGGAGAAGCAAAGAGGATTGGCGTGGTTTTTTAAATGTTTATCAAGTTGAATATAGAAGTAGTAAATCGGCTCCAAACGGTGAGCCGATGTGGAACTACAGACCGGCTGCTTTGCAAAACCTTCAAAGATATGCAATGGAGGTTCTTCCAAATCTCCAATTAAACCTCATGGGCTCAATTCGGCTTGACTCAAAAAATATAATGGATGTGCCAATTCTAATAATGATGGGCTATGATGGAGAGGTAATTTATACTAAAAATGAGGTTGAAAATCTCGCAAGGTATCTACGCTCTGGCGGATTTCTTTTCATTGATGATGGTCTCGCATCGGCTTATGGTCCTTTTACGAGATCTGTTAAACAATTGATTCAAGATGCCCTTGGCTATGATGCTGTTTGGGAAAGGATACCGAACAATCATCCGATTTATCATATTTGGAGGGATTTTGATGGTCCACCAGCAGGTGATGACCTAGCGAGAGTTGACTCAAGAAGACCAGCAAGGGAGGTATATAACTACCTTGAAGGGATTTGGCTTGGCGGACGTCTTGCTGTTGTTCTCTCCAATAAAGGTTATACTCAAGCTTGGGGCGACTGGCCATATGCAACACCACCACTTGATAACGCAAGACAATTGCAACTTGGTTTGAATATATTGATCTTTGCTATGAATCAACCCGGCGGTATCGTTGCGAAAAATAAAGAAAAAGTCGTCATGCAACAATAAAAAATTTTTAGGTTTTGGAGGTGTTGAAAAATGAAATTTAAATCCATTTTCTTTTTGGTTAACATTTTACTTGCGGGCTGTGCCTATTTTTTGAGTGAATATCAAGAAGAAAGCCCTGTACCGACGATACAAGCTAAAGCGGTTAAAGAAACTCTCGCAGTTGTCTTGAAAGATAGTGTTAAGATAGGGGTTAAAATACTCACCCCGGCTGAAATAAGAAAAATAAGCGCTGGAAAATCTTACGACAAAAAGGACTTTGAGAAAATTTTAAAGGATGAATACATAAATTACGCTCAAGATGACAACGCCGAGATACTTTCAGCGTATAACGAATACATCCACCTCCAAGAGTACGGGAATTACTATGATGTATTTGGCAACCCAATAGCCCCCAGGAATGTCCCGAGCCCATTTGAAGATAACCTCGGGAAAATACCTTACATCGTTTTTGATGTTGTGATTGAGAATTTACGATCAGATAAAATTGAGATAAAACCATCAATGGCTGTTTTACTTGATGATAAAAGAAATCAATATAGGTCGCTTGAAGTTGACGATATAATTCAATCTGAGACGGTGCCTTATCCGATGAGATATATAACCCCGTATACGATTTACGACCCTTTCTGGGCTGGATATCTTTTGACGAGCCAAAGAAGGGTTGAACTTAACAGAAAATTGTTGCGAGATATTTTGCTTCGGGATGAGAAAATTTATCCCGGCGTCGTAAGGCGTGGTTTGATTGTTTTTAAAAAGCCAACTGAAAAAGTCAAATGGTTGCTCCTTGTGATCCCGGAGGTTTCAATCTATCAGGAAAATGTTAAGGTCAAGGCAATTGATTTTAAATTTGAATTTGTAAACGAAAATTAAATCTGTTTGAAAATGCTGAAAAAAATTTTTCTCGTTGCGATTGCTTTTTTCACTCTGAACGGTTGTGATAGCGTTTATCGTTTCCTTTTGTTCCCGCCCGAAAAGGTTGAATACGAAATTGTCCCGGATTTAGATATGATTGTGTCAATCGGTGATACAAGTTATCAAATCGGTAAGGATTCAATGACGATAGTTTACAACAGGGGCTCTTTCAAGGTTGAAATAAAGTATATGAGCGATTATCAACTCAATAATTATGAGTTTCCAGAAGAATCAAAGGGAGGAATTTATTCAACGAATCCATACACTTACGGTGATTGGGTTGACCCAGAACTTGGTTATACACCAAATCGTTTCACTGTTTTTAAGGTTTCAATTTATAATTACACTGCTCCCAAAATTAACTTTGACCCCGAAAATGCTATTTTGTTAAGTGACAGGGGGGATAGATTTATTGCCTACGGGCTTGACGCTAAGACGAGCAAATTTCACAGTTTGGAGGAGTATTATCGTGCGAGGAAGGGCTCATCAGGGATTGATGAAGAAGTTTTTGAAGCAAGGATGGGGATTGCAAGGAGGACAATGTTAACTTACGGGCGACCTCTTTACAAGGGAGATAGCCGTGAGGGATTGATCGTTTTTGACCCTTTATCCGAGGGCGTTAAGAAAATCAAAGTGACTTTGAAAAATTTCATCATCGGTTATGATGAGAATAATGTCCCAAGCGATTTCATTGATATAAACTTTTACTTTAAGCGTGTGCCAGTTATACGCGCTCCTAAAGAGACCACAAAGGTGATAGCCTCGGCTGAGGGCGGGGTTGATTTTAAAAGTTTGAAGGAGAAAGAGATAAAAATTTTCCAGGTTAGATATGGTGGCGATGGTGAAGATATAATTGAAGCGGGCTTGAAAAACTTGGCTGAATTTTTAAATAAAAAAGAGGGATTGAAAATTTCAATTGAAGCTGGCAAACCAGAATCAAAGTCAATTTCAAACGCTGACCTTGTCGTTATAGGCGGAGGCGTTGTGAAACCTCAATTTTCTCCGATTGCGATTGATAACTTTGTTGCTTGCGTAAAAAACGGTGGGATAATTTTAATTGATGACCTAAACCATTCAAGGTCAAGTCAATTTAACATGGGTGCAAGAGACCTACTTGATAAGATTAAGTCACGGCTTGAAGGTAGTTATATTGAAAAAATTTTTCAAACGCATCCAATTTATTCAATATGGGCTAAGATAAAAGAGCTACCGCTTGGGGCTGATGATATTGTTGAGGTTAAGGAGTTTGAAAGGGAGGAGAAATACACATTTCTTGAAGGATTATTTTGGCAGAGGCGTCTTGTTGTTGTATTTTCAAGCAAAGGTTATATGAGAATTTTAAGTAAGTTTGACAACCCCACCATAGATAACACAGCTCAACTTCAACTCTTCTCTAACATTTTACTTTACGCATTGTCCTCTCGGCAAGTGGCGATGAAGTAACGCTTTGATTTATTGGTTTAATTTGTTATTTTTTTAAAAATTATGTTCGCTTTTCTAAAAAATCAAATCTTTTTCAAATGAGCGAAAATCCAGTTGAAAGGACCGATGGAAAGCCGGTTGAGGTTGGGGTTTGGGATTATTTTTATGTGATTTACAAGTGGCGCAAGTTTATACTTGTAAATGTTTTCGTTTTGACATTGGTTGCTGTTATCGTTGCGTTTCTTCTTCCTGTTCAATATAAGGCAACTGCAACTGTGATAGCTCCGCAAAGGAGCGATATATTTGGCGGACTTGGTGGGGTTATTACTCAATCAATTCGCGAATTTGCGCCATTTTTGAGAGGACTTGGTGGAAATCAACCACCCATATTCACCTATCTTGCGATACTTAACAGCAGAACAGCAATGGAAAAAGTTGTTGAAAAATTTGACCTCATCAAAGTTTATGACATAAAGGACTCGTCAATGGAGAAAGCGATAAAGAAGCTACGCGGTAATACCGATTTTGAAATTGATGAAAATGGTGTCCTTGTCATAAATGTTTATGATGAGGACAGAAAAAGAGCTGCTGATATGGCGAATTATTTCGTTGAGGTCTTAAACGAGCTGAACATAAAACTTAACACTGAGGAAGCCAGAAACAGAAGGTTGATAATTGAGCGTAGGTATTTACAAAACCTTGCGGATTTAAAACAAGCTGAGGACACGCTTAAAAAGTTTCAACAGAGGTATGGGATTTATTACTTGCCCGAGCAGACAAAAGCAGCTGTAACAGCAGCAGCTGAACTTGAGGCGCAGATAATAGCTGAGGAGGTTAAACTTGGGATTTTGCGTCGGCAACTTGGGGAAGACGCACCTGAGGTTAAACTTGCTAAAATTCAAATTGAAGAGATGAGGAAGCGACTTAATCAGATGAAGGAAGGGAGCGACAAGATAAAAAACGAGATGAGTTTGTTTGTCCCGTTTAAGGATGTCCCGGAGCTCGGTCTTCAATACCTCAGGTTATATCGTGACTATGAAATACAGAATAAACTTCTTGAATTCATCCTCCCACTTTATGAGCAGGCGAAGATAGAGGAACAAAGGGATGTCCCTGTGGTTCAGGTTCTTGATCGCGCTGTTCCCCCGGAGAAAAAAGCGAGACCGTTTAGGACATTAATTGTCGTTTCCGTTTTCGCTTCAGCATTTTTGATTTCAGTTTTACTTGTTTTAATAATTGAGTTTATGATTTCAGTACTTGAAATTAAGAAGATTAAAGAAAGCAAGTTTTTGGATATAACTAAGAAGATCAAAGCAATTTATAAGGTTTATTGAACCCAATGGAAACCAGAAAAGGTGATTTTTATTATTTATATCATCTATTGTTGAACTTAATTATATTTAGCCTTCAATTTGAAACTTTACCAATACCTATAAAAGCACAGATAATTCCATTGACAAGTGTTTTGGTTTTTATTTATATTCTTTTTATGCATGAACGAGTAACGGTGACACCTGCCTTTATCTCTTTTTTCGCTTTTTTGTTTTACACTATATTACATTCTGTTATTGCTCTCAGTATAGATATTATGGCTAGCTTAGGTGAACCGATAAGGTTTGTTTCCTGGTTAAGACAATTTACTGCTCTGGTATCTGCTTTTTTAATTTTTGAGGTTTTAAGATATTTATTCAGATATGTTAGTATTGGCTGGATATCGAAAAGAGTTGTGTTCTTTTCATCGCTTTCCGTAATCATAGGTTTTTTAAATTTTATCTGGGGATTTTTAAATATACAAGTTATTGGTGAAATAGTGAAGGGGATTAGAAATTTTATAGCACCTTATGGTTATACAAGCCCTTTCAGAAGCAGTGGGTTACTTCTTGAACCGTCTCATTTTGCTGCTTTCATTGTTATAATTATTGTACCATCTTTAATTATATATCAGAAACTTTATAAAAAACCTGCAATTTTAATTTTGATTGTATCATTTGTATCCTTTCTCTGGACATTTAGCATGGTTGGTTTTATACTTTTATTTTTATTTGCTATACTAGAAGCCATCTTGGGACCGCAAAGAAAGTATGCAATTATAATTGGATTGGGCGGGGTCTTTCTATTTATTTTTGTCATACTTTTCTTTTCAAACACTCAAATTATTCGACATCTTGGTACAGTTATTACTGGTAACTTGTCCATTTCCATTATTGACAGATTTTATAGTACCTTCGGACCGTTTTTAAATCTATTTTCTTCATTTAACATAGTTGGCTATGGACTTGGAGGCTCAAGTTATCACTTAATTGAAGTAATCCCTAAAGATTTATATATACAAATAATTTCAGTCAGGTGGAAAGAATTACCTTCGTTGGGAACACTAGTAGGCAGGGTGTTTGCCGAAACCGGATTAATTGGGTTATTTTTGTTTTTCTTAATTTTTACGACCGGTTATAAGCAAGTTAATAAATTAATAAGGTTTGAGGATGATGAAATTTTGAAAACTTGTTATAAAATAGTCAGAATTGGTTATATTTTATCTTTTCTTTCTTTTTTCTTCGTTTTTGGTTCATTTCACCAACCATATTTTTGGTTTTGGTTGGCTGTTATAGATAGTGTGTTTATAAAAAAATTCTCAAATTATCTACATGTATAGACCGGCTCCATCATTTTTACTTGCTAAAAATGTTTTGCTTAACATCCTTTTTCAGTTTTTTCTCGCTCTGATTTCTATTTGTGTCATTCCTATTTTAGTTAACAAAGTTGGTGATGAGAAATTTAGTATTATATTGCTTTCTTGGACTATCATTGGATATTTTAATTCGTTTGATCTTGGGATAGGTAGAGCTGTTTCTCACTATGTGTCTAAATATCTTGCGATAAACAAAAAGTTTGAAATATACGGTTTGCTATGGAGCGCTTTATTAATCAGTTTACTTTGGGGGCTGACAATTATAGCAGGCATTGTTATCTTTTCAAGAGATATGGTTAACTTTATTTTTAAGCTTTCTATATCAAGTTATGACGAGGTTAATAATGTTTTAAAACTTATCGCTTTCGGTTCCGTATTTGTTCTGATGCAGAGTGTTTTAAGGTCCTATTTAATGTCTTTCCAAAAATTTAATTACATAAATTTAATACAGAGTTTCGCAGCATTACTTCAATGGCTTGGCTCTTTGATCACTGCTTATTTGGGTTTTGATGTGTTGGTGATAGTTGCGATTACTGTTATAATTCGTATCTTAACAACATTTGTATTCTTCATATCTGTTAAAGCTGTTAGCAGAGATATTTTTAGATATATTTTTGTAACCAGAGAGACCTTTAAAAAATTAATTGAATTTGGCATATGGGTCGGGATTTCTCAAATGATTGGTTTTATTTTAATTTATGCTGATAGATTTTTTATAAGTTCTATGATTTCTACTCGGATGAGCACTTATTTTGTTGTTCCCTCCGAAATAACAACTAGGATTCTTTATCTAATTCCTGGTTCTTTTGCATTAGTTTTATTTCCAGCGTTGACTGAAAGAGCTACACTTGATGTAAGTCAGACCCACATTTTTTATAATCGTTCATTGAAATATCTCTATGTGGTAATGTATCCTCTAAGTTTGACTTTGTTTTTTGGAGCTACTGAAATTCTAAACTTATGGGTTGGCGATGACTTTGTCATTTACAGTACTTCGGTTCTTAAGATTCTTTCAATTGGACTTTTTATTAATTCTATTGCTCAAATTCCTTTAACAACGATTCAATCTTTAGGTAGACCTGATATAACTACTAAATTTCAAATCATTGAATTTCCAATTTATATAGTTTTATGTATCTTATTAATCCCAAAATTTGGAATAAATGGTGCAGCCATTGCTGGTCTTATTAGGGTTTTAATTGAATCGTTTCTTTCCTTTGGCTATGTGGTAAAATTTTTTAAAAATTTTAATTTTAAAATCATATCCTATGTGTTTAACAGGATGACTTATTTGTCGTTTTCTTTATTAATTTTATATGTGATTGTTTCTAATTTAAGTTTCGGTGAGTTCACAAAGCTTTTTATCTACCTTGGACTTACCTTTGCGTTTTGGATAGTCAATTATCATTTAACTTTTGATAATGAGGATAAAACAATGATTTTAAAAATGCGGGATGCTGTTTTAAATTATATAAATAAAACGAAAACTGTGTCATTATGAAAATATCTTTTATTATACCCTTTAATTTCTTAACCGGTGGGATAAAAGTTGTTTTCACACACGCAAACAATTTAGTTAAGAGGGGACACAAAGTGGTGATTTATTGTCCTTTTTTTCCTTACTTGTTTGGGTATAAGTTTTATTCAGCTAGAGGGGCGGTTCGATTATTTAAAGGTTTGGCAAGAAGTTTAATAAGACACAACAATGTTAAGTGGTTTGATCTTGAGGCTCAACTAAAGATAATACCGTATGTTTCGGATGATTTTATTGAAGATTCAGATGTAGTAATCGCAACAGCTTGGCCTACCGCCTATAGTGTTCATAGTTTATCTGAAGCGAAGGGTAAAAAGATATATTTTATTCAGGATTATGAAATATGGTCTGGAACGGAGGAAATGGTTAATAATAGTTACCGACTAGAATTAAACAGAATAGTTAGTGCTCCGCATTTAAAGGAACTCCTTGAGCAAAAGTTTGGTGTTTGAGAAAAAAATTTAATCAACCAAGAAAAATTCTTATGTTTTATCATAGGGATTCACGTAAAGGGATTAAGGAGGGAATAGATGCGATAAGAATAGTTAGACAAAAATATTCTGGTATTGAAGTAGTTATGTTTGGCGTAAGGAGTCCAAAACGAGGTGAATTGCCTTCTTTTATTCGTTTTTATAAGGGTTTGTATGGTGTAAAATTGGCTGAATTATATAAAAGCGCGGATATTTTTATATCACCAAGTCTTTCTGAGGGATGGCATTCCCCACCTATGGAAGCGATGGCAGCAAGATGCGCTGTTGTAGCAACTTCCGTTGGTTCTATGAAATATATTGGGATACCAAATGAAACTGCCATGATTTGTCAGCCCGGCGATGTGAATTGCTTAGCCGAAAGTATAATTAAACTCTTGGAGGATGAAGAACTTTTAAGAAAATTATCAAATAACGGATATAATATAGTCAGTAAATTTTCTTGGGACAAATCAACTGAAATTTTTGAACAAATCTTGAAAAAATTGACCAATGATAAATAAGTTTAAGGTTTCCGCGGTTGTCTTGAATTGGAATAATTTTACCGATACCTTTGAGTGTATCCTTTCACTAAAGAGGAGTATCATACCATTTTATAAAATAATTATGGTTGATAATAATTCCACTGATGGTTCTTTTGAATCTTTATATAATTGTCTTTCGGGTGATGAAATGATAGTTTTAATTAGAAATAAACAAAATGTTGGCTTTGCAGCTGGGGTAAATATCGGGATAAAGATAGCCATTGATTTAGGGAGCGATTACATTTTCTTAATCAATAACGATGCGGTTATTGAGCCCAATACAATTTTGTGTTTGCTTGAGGCTTCAAGTAGTGAGGTTGGGATATTAGGTCCAAGGATTTATTATTATGACAATCGCTCAAAGATATGGCAAGGCGGTGGATATTTTAATTATTTAAAAGCTGGGGTGAGCGTTCCTGAAAAAAATTCGGTGAGGGAGATTTTCACTGAGAATACAGAAGTGTCATTTTTGACAGGTTGCGCTATGCTTATAAGTACAAAATGCATTGAAGATGTTGGTTTATTTAACGAGAATTACTTTTTTTATTACGAAGATGTAGATTATTGTATTAGAGCTTCAAGGAGAGGTTTTAAGTTAATTTATGTGCCTCAGGCTAAGGTTTATCATAAAATTAAAGATGTTAAGAAGGAAAGAACATCGCCGTTTGTGTTTTTCCATTTAGCAAAAAGTTTTATTATTTTTGTCTATTCAAATTTTAATGCACTTTATTTTTTATACTCTATTTTTTTGCACTTTTTTATTTACACTCCATATAGGATTTACCAAGTAATGTATGGAAGTAAAGATGTAGCTTCTATAAAAGCGTGGTTCAAGGGAACGATTGAAGGTTTAAAATTTGCAATAAAATCAAAAAGATGATGATTATTTATGAGAATTTTAATTGTTACCCCTAGAATTCCGTATCCTCCTTACCGTGGTGATAAGATGAGAGTGTTTAACATAATGCTTAATTTGTCTTTTGATAATCAAGTTTATTTGCTCACTCTGATTCGTGATAAGAATGAGCTTCAGTATGTTAAGTATATAGAAAATTTAGGGATAAAAGTTGAATATGTTCATTTTCCAGCTTTGTGCTCAATTATGAATCTTTTAAAAAATATATTGAGTAAGAAACCATTTCAGGTTGCTTGGTTTTATTCAAAGAAGTTCGGTCAAAAACTTAAAGAAATAACTCAAGCACATGATTTTGATGTTATCTATTTCTATACGATAAGAACTGCTGTTTATAAAAGTAATATCGCAAATAAAAAAGTTTTGCAGGTTGTTGATTTAGTTGATGCTATTTCGTTTTATCTTTATGGTTTTTCTTTAAATTTAAAAAACCCAATTACAAAGTTTTTGGTTAAGTTAGAGGCTAAAAGAGTAAGATCATATGAAAATATAGCCTCAGAGTTTGATATTGCACTTGTGACAACAGAGAGAGATAAATTAATTTTGGAAAACTATTCAATAAAGGCAAACTTTAAAGTTCTCCCTATGGGTGTTAACGAAAGTTTTTTAAACAAAAAAATAGAGATTTCAAAAGTTGATAATTATCGTATATTATTTACTGGAAATATTCCTTATTGGCCCAATTACTATAGCATTTTATATTTTATTAAGGAGATTTTTCCTTTGATTTTAAGGGAAGTTCCGAGCGCTAAGTTTTATATAGTAGGTCAAAAACCACCAAAGAAATTGAGAAAAATTCAAAGCGATAATATTGTGGTTACCGGGTTTGTAGAGGATTTAGCAAGTGAATACTTAAAAAGCGCTGTTTTAGTGGCACCGATTAAATTTGGGGCTGGGATTTCAAATAAAGTAATTGAGGCATTAACTTTAGGTGTTCCGGTTGTATGCACCTCGCTCATTTCAGATGGGTTACCAGCCGAGTTAAGAAAATATATTTTTGTTGCTGACGACCCTGGTAAATTCGCTGAGTTAGTGATAAATATTATTAAAAATCCATCAATAAGGTTTACTTTTGCTGCGGAGGCAAGGGAAAAAGCTGTTAAATTTTTTAATTGGAGGAACATAATCAACGATTTTGTAGAAACACTTAAAGTAGAAATAATGAAGAAGAAAAATTGTGAGTAAAACGGTTGAAAAAATAGTTGTGTTGTGTGTTGATGTGATGATGTTTTTCTTTAGCTGGGCTCTTTATTATTTCATCAGGGTTGAAAGTGGTTTGTTTCAGTATTATGCCAGGCCAGAATTTACCCTGCCTATGTTTGTCATAACTGCTTACTGGCTTGTTCTGTTTTGGTTTTTCGGGCTATATCAATCTTGGTATGCTAAATCTCGCCTTGATGAACTCATAACGGTTTTCAAAGCTGTTACATTTGGTGTTTTGGTGTTGTTTTTTGCCATCTTCATTGATGATATATCAACGAATTCGCCCGCAAACTCAAGATTGTTAATTCTGATTTATTGGTTTCTCGTCCTTTCGCTTGTTTCAGTTGGAAGGTTAAGTGTGAGGACATTTCAAAGGAAACTTCTTGAAGCTGGAATTGGAGCAAGGAATACAATTATCGTTGGATTCAATGATAAAGGAAAGGAAATTTTTGATTTGATTTTGAAATATCCCGCGCTTGGCTATAGAGTTGTCGGCTTCGTTAGAACTGATAAAAGAAAAGGGGGCGAGTATAAAGGTGTTAAAGTTCTTGGCAGTGCTGACAGGATAAACGAGATAATAAAGGAGAACGAGGTTAAAGAGGTAATTTTTGCACTTGATTCAAGTGAACATGATAGATTGCTTGAGTTGATCGGAAAGTGTGAAGGAGATGTTAATTTTAAAATTGTCCCCGACCTCTATGATGCGATAAGTGGTCAGGCGCGGACGAATCAAATTTATGGTTTCCCATTGATTGAAATAATGCCTGAGATAATGCAACCGTGGGAAAGGGTCGTGAAGAGGTTAATTGACATAGTTGTCTCGTTGATCGTCCTTGTTGCTGGTCTGCCGTTATGGATTTTGATAGCGATTTTAATCAAAATTGATTCTCGCGGTCCCGTGATTTATAAACAGGAAAGAGTTGGAAAGGATGGGAAGATATTCACATTATACAAGTTCCGCTCAATGTATGAAAACGCTGAAGCACTTACAGGTCCAACTTGGGCTATGAAAAATGACCCAAGGGTTACGCGAGTAGGTAAAATCCTAAGGAAATTGCACCTTGATGAAATTCCTCAATTTGTAAATGTTTTAAAGGGAGATATGAGTTTAATCGGACCAAGACCTGAAAGACCTGTTTTTGTTGAAAAGCTTTCAAAGGAAATCCCGCTTTACAGGAGGAGATTAAAGGTGAAGCCCGGCATCACGGGTTGGGCTCAGGTAAAGTATAAATATGACGAGTCAATTGAAGATGTGAAGAAGAAACTGCAGTATGACCTTTTTTACATTGAAAATATGTCGCTTCGTATGGATTTGAAGATAATCGCTTACACTATTTTGCACATTCTATCTGGGAAAGGTCAAACTTAAATAAATTTGGAGGTTAAATGGAAATTCCGATTTTCACGCCGGTGAGGCAGTATTTAAATTTGAAAGAGGAGATTGACAATGTGATTCAGAAAATTTTAAACAGGGGTGATTTTATACTTGGCGAAGAAGTTAAGGAGTTTGAACAAAGTGTTGCTCGGTATCTCGGTGTTAAGCACGCAATAGGTGTTGCTTCGGGGACGGATGCGCTTCAAATTGCGCTTATGGCGATTGGTTTAAAGCCCGGTGATGAGGTCATAACGACGCCTTTTACATTTGTCGCAACTGCCGAGACGATAGTTTTACTTGGTGGCAAACCTGTTTATGTTGATATTGACGAGCGAACATATAATATAAATCCAGAACTTATTGAGGATAAGATAACTGAGAAAACAAAGGCGATAATTCCGGTTCATCTTTACGGTCAGCCAGCCGAAATGGAGAAAATTCTTGACATAGCAAGAAGATATAACCTTTATGTGATTGAAGATTCCGCTCAAGCGTTTGGCGCTGAATATAAAGGGAGAAAAGTTTGCACTTTTGGGGATATAGCATGTATCAGTTTTTTCCCGACGAAAAATCTCGGGGCATTTGGCGATGCTGGTATGGTCGTCACTAACAGTGATGATTTAGCAGAGAAAATCAGAATGATTCGTGTCCACGGCTCAAAGAAAAGATATCACCATGAATTGCTTGGGGTAAACAGCCGACTTGATACTTTGCAAGCGGGGATTTTGCTTGTGAAGTTAAAATATGTTGATGAATGGAACAAAAGAAGGATTGAGATCGCAAATAGATATTCAAATGCGTTAAAGGACATTGATTCAATAGTTACCCCTTACGCTGAGCCGTATAATAAACATATTTATCATCAATTCACTATAAGGACAAACAGGAGAGATGAATTGATTGAATTTTTGAAGGGGCGAGGGATTCAAACGGCGGTTCATTACCCGATCCCGCTTCATCTTCAAAAGGCGTTTTCTTATTTTGGTTATAAAGAGGGTGACTTCCCTATCGCTGAAAAATGCTCACGGGAGGTGCTATCTTTGCCGATGTTTCCAGAGTTAAGAGATGATGAAGTTGATTATGTGATTGGAAGTATCGTTGATTTTTTCAAAAATAAAAGTTGAGCGTTAATGAAAATCCTTGTTGTAATTCCGACATATAATGAAGCTGAGAATGTGAAGGAGTTAATACCGCAGGTTCTAAGCCAGGAGGAGAAAATAAAAGATTTTGCTGACGCCAGGGTTGATGTTCTCATCGTTGATGATAATTCGCCTGATGGGACGGCTGAGGTTGTGAGGGAATTGCAGGGGAAATTTTCGGGGAGGGTTCATTTGATTCAAAGACCCAGGAAGCTTGGGCTTGGGACCGCATATGTTGAGGGTTTTAAATTTGCGTTGGCGAACGATTACGATTATGTTTTTCAAATGGATGCAGATTTTTCACACGACCCAAAGGTAATACCTGAGTTGCTCAAGGGAACGCTTGACAGTTATGACATAGTCATTGGGTCAAGGTATTCTCACGGGGTTTCGGTGATGAACTGGCCATTTTCAAGGGTTTTGTTAAGTTACTTTGCCAATGCTTATGCGAGGAAGTTCACCGGAGTCCCGATTAAGGACTTGACGAGCGGTTTTAAATGTATTTCTAAAAGAGCACTTGAAAAGGTTGAACTTGACAGAATCAGGTCAAATGGATACGCTTTTCAAATTGAGTTTACGGTGAAGTCGTACTACAAAGGTATGAGGATTAAGGAACATCCGATAATTTTCGTTGAGAGGAGGTCTGGGGTGTCAAAAATGAGCAAGAAGATAGTTTTTGAAGCTGCTTTTATGGTTTTGCGTCTTATGTTTTCACAGAGATTTTTAAAATTCTTCAAGAGAAGGAAAGATGGGTGTTGACCTTTCAATAATCATTGTGAATTACAATGTGAAGGAGTTTCTTGAGAACGCTTTAAATTCAATTAAGAAAGCGACGGTTGGGATAAATACTGAGATATTTGTCGTTGACAACGCAAGCGAAGATGGAAGTGTTGAGATGGTAAGGCAGAAGTTTCCCGAGGTTAATTTGATAGTTAATAAGGAAAATGTGGGTTTTGCAAGGGCGAACAACCAAGCGTTGAAACTTGCAAAGGGGAAATATATTTTGCTCATAAATCCTGATACGATTGTTCAGGAGGACACTTTCAAGGTTTTAATCTCTTTCCTTGAGTCACATCCCGAGTGTGGGATGGTAGGATGTAAAGTTTTAAATCCGGATGGGACGCTTCAGCTTGCTTGTCGTAGGAGTTTTCCAACGCCTTGGGTTGCTTTCACAAAGATGGTCGGGCTTGCGAGAATTTTCCCAAAGAGTAAAATTTTCGCCCAGTATAACCTCACATATCTTGACCCTGACGAAATCGTTGAGGTTGACGCTGTGAGTGGTTCGTTTATGATGATAAGAAGGGAAGTTTATGAAAAGGTTGGCGGGCTTGATGAGGACTTTTTTATGTATGGAGAGGACATTGATTGGTGTTACAGGATAAAAAAAGCCGGCTGGAAAATTTATTATGTTCCGACGACTCAAATAATTCACTTCAAAGGGGAGAGCACAAAAAGAAGCAGTATTGACGAGGTCAAGGTTTTTTACGATGCGATGAGAATTTTTGTTAAGAAACATTTCAAAGAGTTTGCCCTTTTAAGCGTTATCTTGAGAATCGGGATTTTCGTCAGGGGATTCATCGCTTTTTTGAGCAAGGTTTTTAAAAATTACTGGGAGATGTTGGTTGATTTTCTCTTTGTCGTGTTTTCTTTTTTGCTTGGGGAATTTTTAAGATTCGGGGCGATATTTGCCCTCCCAAGGTATGCTTACCCTGAGGTTTTGATCGTTCCACCGATTGTGGTTTTATTCACGCTTTACTCGTTCGGTGTTTACACAAATAGAAAATTTTCAATCGGGTATACATTGATTTCCGTTTGGTTTTCTTCGCTTGTTCTGTCAACGATGACCTTTTTATTTAAGGATTATGCTTTCAGCAGGATGATTTTTCTTGCGATGACTTTGTTTAATTCTATTTTTCTCCCTGGGTGGAGGTTTATCGTAAGGGTTTTCGGTAGAATTCCTTTTATAAATGTAAGGATTGATGCGAGAAGGGTGATAGTTGTTGGTTCAGGGGAGAATGCGAAAGTTTTGATAAGGAAGTTAAAGGGGAAGACGAGCGAAAATGTCAAGATTGTCGGGATAGTTGAACTTGATATGAAAAATGTTGGACAAAGGGTTGATGGGGTTGAGGTTATAGGTGGGATTTCAATGGTTGAGAAGATAATTCGTGAGAAGAAAATTGACGATGTCATATTCGTCAGCGGTGAGATTTCTTATTTTGACATCCTTTCAATAATAGGGCGGGTGAGGGATAGAAGCGTTAATTTCAAGTTGGCTCTTTTGGGTTCGGATTTAATTTTAAGCAAGGGGAGTGTTGATTCGCTTGATGATATACCTGTTCTTGACATTGATTACAACATAAACAAATTTTTGAATCGTTTTTCAAAGAGGGTCTTTGACATTATTTTTTCACTTCCGCTTTTGATTTTTGTGTATCCTTTGGTATATTTTAAAAAAATTTTTGGCGCAGGTATTGGCGATTTCGGCGAGAAAATTTTGCTTTTGCCGAAGGTTTTGAAGGGAAATTTGAGCTTGGTTGGTCGTCCGCTTGATTCTCCCGATGATGAGGTTTTCCTTGGGAAGAAAGGTTTGACTGGGATTGTGCAAATCCAAGATTCCGAAAATTTATCCCACGATGAGATTGAGCGACTTAATATCTTTTACGCTCGTAACCAGTCGCTTGCGCTTGACATTGAGATTTTAATCAGGGCTTTTTTAAAATTAATTTCAAACAAAGCGAAGAAGTGATATGTCAAAGTTTGTCCTTGATTTTGAGAAGCCGATAATTGAGCTTGAGCAAAAGATAGAGGAGATGCGCAGGTTTGCAAACAGCGGTGGTGTTGATTTGAGCGAAGAGATAAGAAAACTTGAAAGTAAAGTTGAAGAGTTAAAAAAGAACATCTATTCAAATCTAACTCGCTGGCAGAAGGTTCAAATAGCAAGGCACCCGGATAGACCTTATCCCTTGGATTACATTTATCTTATGATGAGTGATTTTATTGAGTTGCACGGTGATAGATATTTCGGCGATGATAAAGCGATGATAGGTGGCTTTGCAAGGTTTGAGAACAGAACTGTTATGGTGATAGGGACGCAGAAGGGTCGGGACACGAAGTCAAATCTTTACAGGAATTTTGGGATGCCACATCCTGAAGGATACAGGAAGGCGCTTCGCTTGATGAAGCTTGCGGAGAAATTCGGCAAGCCGGTGATAACTTTGATTGATACGCCCGGGGCATATCCTGGAATTGGTGCTGAGGAGAGGGGGCAGGCGGAGGCGATAGCGAGAAATTTGTTTGAAATGGCAAGGTTGGAGGTTCCGATAGTCGTTGTTATAATAGGTGAGGGTGCAAGTGGTGGGGCGCTCGGTATTGGCGTTGGCGATAGAGTTCTTATGCTTGAACACGCCTGGTATTCTGTCATAGCCCCGGAGTCCTGCTCAAGTATCCTTTGGAGAAGCTGGGATTATAAGGAACAAGCAGCGGAACAATTGAAGTTAACAGCACAGGACTTAATAAAACTTGGCGTAATTGATAGGATTGTCCCTGAACCACTCGGCGGGGCACATCGCGATCATAAAGAAGCAGCGAGGATTTTGAAGGAGATTTTAATTGAGGAACTTGAGGAACTTTCAAAGATAAAACCGAAAAAACTCGTAGAAATGAGAATTCAAAAATATAGAAAAATGGGGTTCTGGGAAGAATGATAAAGCACATTTATAAAATCAGGGTTAGATATTCAGATACGGATCAAATGAGGTTTGTTTATCACGCTAAGTTTTTTGAGTATTTTGAATGGGCGAGAACCGAACTTTTAAGGGATTATGGCTTGCCTTACAGTGAAATTGAACGGATGGGCTATTTGATCCCTGTTCTTGAAGCGTTTGCAAGGTTTAAAAAACCAGCTTATTACGATGACCTTTTAAGAATTGAAACATTTATGAAGGAAATTCCAAATTTAAAGTTTCGGCTTGAATATGAGGTTTATCGGGATGTTGATGATGAGTTGATAGCGGAGGGTTATACAGAGCATGTTTTTCTTGATGCGAAGACATATAGACCAGTGAAACCACCGGAGGTTTTTATGAATTTCGTCCTTGAGAATTTCAAATCGTGTAAAAATAAAAATTGTTAAGTCATGCCTGACAAGGAGTTTGTTGAGGCGCTTGTTTGTCCCAAGTGCAAGGTTGATTTAAAGTATGTTGAGGAAATGAAGTCGCTTTTATGTGAGAAGTGTGGGAGGATTTATGAAATAGCGGATAACATAATAGTTTTGAATCCAAAGGATGAAAAGGAAAGATGAGATTGTGATGAGGAATTTTCAACTTGAAGAGAAAATAATTGAGGTTGTTGAAAGAGCTCTTGTTGAAGACATTGGCTCTGGTGATGTGACGACGATGGCTGTTATAGGTGATGAGAGGATTGAAGCGGAGGCGGAGTTCGTTTCAAAGGATGAGGGGATCATTGCTGGAATTGATGTTGTGTGGTTTGTTTTCAGGACGCTTGATTCAAGTTTAAGTTTCATCCCCTTCTTTTCCGATGGAGACGAAGTTAAGAAGGGAGATATAATCGGAGTTGTAAAAGGGGATGTCAGAAGCATTTTAACCGCTGAAAGAACTGCTTTAAATTTTTTGCAGAGGATGAGTGGGATTGCGACTTTGACGAGAAAGTTTGTAAAGGCAGTTGAAGGGACAAAGGCGAAAATTACTGATACAAGGAAAACAGCTCCGGGGCTTCGTTTGATTGATAAACTCGCCGTGGAAATAGGCGGTGGGGTAAATCATAGATTTGGATTGTATGATATGATTTTGATAAAGGACAATCACATAGCGGTTGCGGGCGGTGTTGAAAACGCAATTGAAAGATGTTTGAGGTTCATAAAGGAGAAAGATCTTGATCTAAAAATAGAGGTTGAAGCGCAAAGTATTGAAGAAGTTGAAAAAATTTTAAAAGTTGGAGGTGTTGATAGAATTTTACTTGACAATTTCAGCATTGAAGAGATGAGAAAAGCCGTTGATTTAATAGCTGGAAGGTTTGAAGTTGAGGCGTCCGGTGGGATCACGCTTGAGAATGTTCGTGATGTTGCTGAGACGGGAGTTGATTATATATCCATCGGGATGTTGACGCATTCGGTTAAGGCGCTTGATATATCACTTGAAATAAAGGTTTGATTTTTTATGGAGGTAGTTTCCGATTTTCTTGTTATAGGGAGCGGGATTGCAGGATTATTTTATGCGTTAAAAGTGGCTGATTACGGTCAGGTGGTCATAATAACCAAGAAGGAGAAAGCCGAATCAAACACAAATTATGCACAGGGTGGGATTGCGTCGGTTTTTTCGCCGGATGATTCTTATGAGCTTCACATTCAGGATACTTTGAATGCGGGGGCTGGGCTTTGCAAGAGGAAAGCGGTTGAATTGATGGTTCGTGAGGGTCCGAAAAAGGTTGAAGAGTTGATAAAGATAGGTGTTGAATTTACAAGGACACAAAACGGACGGCTTGATCTCGGGATGGAAGGTGGACATTCAAGGAGAAGAATTGTGCACGCAAAGGATTTGACAGGGCGGGAGATTGAGAGAGCTCTACTTGAAAAAGTCGCAAATCATCCAAATGTTAGAATTTACGAGCATCATGTTGCGATTGATTTGATCACGGAACATCATTTGGTTGGGATTGATAAAAGCAAGAAGCTTGATAATATACATTGTTGGGGAGTTTATGCGCTTGATTCAAAGACGGGCGAGGTAAAAAAGTTTCTTTCAAAGGCGACTTTGCTTGCAACGGGTGGACTTGGGCAGGTTTATCTTCATACGACGAATCCTTTAATTGCAACTGGCGACGGTGTTGCTATGGCTTATCGCGCTGGTGCGAAGATTGGAAATATGGAGTTCATACAATTTCATCCAACGACACTTTATAACTCTGGCTCACCCGCGTTTTTGATTTCTGAGGCGGTTCGTGGATTTGGCGGTATATTACGGACAAAGCAAGGTGAGGACTTTATGAAAAAGTATGACCCGCGCGGTTCGCTCGCACCAAGGGATATTGTTGCAAGGGCAATTGACGCAGAACTTAAAAAATCAGGCGATGAATATGTTTACCTTGACCTGACACATTTAAACCCCGACAGCGTTAAAGAAAGGTTTCCCCATATTTATGAAAAGTGCCTTGAATTTAAAATTGATATCACGAAAGAACCGATCCCTGTCGTTCCAGCTGCTCATTACTCTTGCGGTGGAGTTGTCACGGACCTTTGGGGTAGGACTTCAATAGTTGGCTTATACGCTGCTGGAGAGGTTGCGATGACCGGGGTTCACGGTGCAAATCGCCTTGCGAGCAACTCTCTGCTTGAAGCGCTTGTGTTTTCGGAAAGAGCTGCGATTGATTCCGTAAAGTTCGTCAAGGAGAATTTCTTTAAGTTCCCAAATATACCTGATTGGATTGACACTGGGATTTTTAACACTGAGGAATGGGTTTTGATTTCCCACGATAAAAGAGAGATACAGCAATTGATGTGGGATTATGTCGGGATTGTCAGATCAACATTGCGACTTGAAAGAGCGAAAAGGAGGATTGAACTTATTGCGAATGAGATTGAGGAATTTTACAAAAAGACAAAGGTGACAGCTGAAATACTTGAATTGAGAAATCTTGCAACAGTTGCTCTTTTGATAGTTCGCTCCGCATTGATGAGAAAGGAAAGTCGCGGTCTTCATTTTACGACTGATTATCCTGAACGAGACGACAAGAATTGGCTAAAGGATACGATAATTCAAGACATAAGAATTTGAAAACTAACTGAGAGTTTTTAAATGTACGATGGAAAGTTTAAATTTGGCGTTGTCGTTTTTCCGGGGTCAAATTGCGACCATGATGTTTATTATGTTTTGAGCGAGATTTTCTCTCAAGATGTCAGATTCATCTGGCACAAGGATGAATCGGTTGGCGATGTTGATGTTGTAATTTTGCCCGGGGGATTTTCATACGGGGATTATTTAAGGGCTGGGGCTATTGCGAAGTTTTCCCCCGTGATGAGGGATGTCATTAGATTCGCAAATGAAGGTGGGATTGTGATTGGAATATGTAACGGGTTTCAAATTTTGGTTGAGGCGGGGCTTTTGCCAGGGGCTTTTTTGAGAAATAAATCGTTGCGATTTATCTGCAAAAATGTCTATATAAGAGTTGAAAATAACGAAACAATTTTTACATCGCTTTGTAAAAAAGGGGATGTCTTAAAGATTCCAATTGCTCATGGAGATGGGAATTATTATGTTGACGATGAAACTCTTGATAGATTGATAAAAGAAAATCGCATCGTCTTTAGATATTGTGACAGAGATGGTAAAGTTGATGAAGCGTCAAATCCCAATGGTTCTGTCTTCAACATAGCCGGGGTGATAAACGAGGGTGGAAATGTCCTCGGGATGATGCCTCATCCTGAAAGGTGTTCTGACCCTGTGCTTGGTTGTATAGATGGCAAAAAAATTTTTAATTCTTTGATTTATTCTTTAAATTTCGTCAGAAAAGTTTTGACAGAACAAAAATAAACCAAAGGTGATTGAGATGTTTGGACTTGGATGGCAAGAGTTATTGTTAATTTTGATTGTATTGTTGATACTTTTCGGTGGGAAGCGTCTCCCGGAGCTTGCGCGAGGTCTTGGTTCTGGGATAAAGGAATTCAAAAAAGCGCTTCGTGAGGAAGAGCAACCTCAGAATGAAAAGCCAAAGGAAATTGAGCAAAAGACGGAAAAGAAAGATTAAGCTTACTCTGGAGGTGTTCGTATGTTTGATAACATTGGTTTTGGGGAACTACTTGTAATAGCTCTTTTCATATTGATTTTCTTCGGACCTAAGAAAATACCCGACATAGCAAGAAGTTTGGGGAAAGCAATCCGTGAATTCAGGAAAGCGATGCAGGATGTTCAAAGCGAATTTCAAAGTGTAACTGGAATTGACATTGACAGTGAAATATCTTCACCAAGTGCACAACCCGAAATTGAGAAACCAAAGGAACTTGACGATTTAAAATTTGTAAAAGATGAAAATTTGGATGAAAAGAAAGTTGACGATGTTAATTTAAGTTTAGAAGAAAAAGAGGTTCGGAAGGATAAATCGCAAAGGAAGTCAAAGAAAGCAAGGACGACAAGGAAAGTTTCGGGAAGGGCGAAAACAAAATCAAAGAGGAAATGACGAAAAAGAAATTTGATGTTTTGACCTACGATGATATAAGGGAAGGTCTTCAATCGGGGAAATTCACCTGTGAATCCATTGTTAAGAGTTATTTGGAGAGGATAAAAAGTTATGAAAGGTTGAATGCTTTTATAAGTGTTTTTGAAAATAAAGCGATTGAGAGAGCGATTGAAGTTGATAAGAAGCTAAATGAAGGCAACGCTGGAAAGCTTGCTGGTATGGTCATTGCAGTTAAAGATAACATTTGTATTAAAGATGAACGGTGCACTTGTGCTTCAAAGATACTTGAGAATTTTGTTTCACTATACAATGCTACGGTTATTGAACGTCTTTTGAAAGAGGATGCTATAATAATTGGTAAGACGAACCTTGATGAATTTGCGATGGGTTCTTCAACTGAAAATTCTTATTTTGGTCCGACTTTGAATCCTTTTGATGAGACGCGAGTTCCCGGGGGTTCAAGTGGTGGGAGTGCTGTGGCGGTTGCTGTTGGGCTTTGTACGACTGCTCTTGGCTCTGATACGGGTGGTTCAATAAGGCAACCGGCTTCGTTTTGTGGCGTTTATGGGCTTAAACCAACTTATGGAAGGGTTTCAAGGTTTGGACTTGTGGCTTTTGCTTCGTCTTTTGATACGATAGGTCCGTTGGCAAATTCAACGAGAGATATAGCGCTTGTCTTACAGGTTATAGCCGGGCACGATGAAAATGATTCAACTTGTGCAGATGTCCCAGTCCCTGATTATTTAAGCTTCATTGGCTTGGATGTGAAGGGTTTGAGAGTTGGTGTCCCGGAAGAGTATTTTTCCTTAGGGCTTGATGATGAGGTAAGGGAAGCAATTCAAAAAAGGATTGATTTTTTAAGTGAGAATGGGGCTATAATTGAAAAAATCTCTCTCCCACATACGGAGTATAATATCCCGACATATTACATTCTTGTTACAGCTGAGGCATCTTCAAACCTTGCTCGTTATGATGGGGCTAGATACGGGTACAGGGCTTCAGGTGTGAAAAGTTTATATGAGATGTATGTCAAATCAAGGAGCGAGGGTTTTGGACCTGAGGTTAAAAGGAGGATAATGCTTGGGACATATGTTTTATCGGCTGGGTATTATGAGGCGTATTATCGCAAGGCGCAGAAGGTAAGGCGCTTGATAAAAGAGGATTTTGATAAGGCGTTTGAAAAGGTTGATGTTATAATAACACCGACATCTCCGACTACGGCTTTTAAGCTTGGTGAAAAGGTTGATGACCCGCTTCAGATGTATCTTTCCGACATTTATACTGTCTCTGTCAATCTCGCTGGTGTTCCAGCGATAAATGTTCCCGCTGGGTTTGACAGTAAGGGCTTGCCGATCGGGATGCAGATAATAGGCAAACAATTTGATGAGGGGACAATTTTAAGGGTTTCTGATTTTATTGAAAGAAATTTTGGTGAGGTTTAATGAATTATTGGCTGGCGGTTGGAAGCAGAAAAAATTGGGAAGATGCGTTTCGCAATGGGAATATTTGGGGTTTAAGCCATAGACAGAAAAAACTGTGGTCAGAAATGGAAGAAGGGGATGTTGTTTTATTTTATGTTACAAGACCTATAGCTGGGGTTATAGTTTATGGAAATATTAAAACTAAATTTAAGCAAGATAAACCCTTGTGGTCTGAGGAAATTAACAAAGGAAAGGCGATATGGAAGTTGCGATTTGAGTTTGACATCTCTTATTGTCTCCCTGAAGATAAATGGGAATTTGAAAAAGCAACTTCTGAAATACTTAGATTTAAAGCGGGTGTAAATTTCAGACGGTTGGAAAAAGCGCTGGCTGAAGAGTTAATTTCTAAATTTGAAAGGGCGAAAGGAACTGAAGCTGAAGAACCTTTGCATGAGGAGATGAAGCAAAAACTTATTCAAATAGGAAAACTTCAGAATTATATCGCTGAGGAAGAGTATAAATTTGACCTTGGAAGGTTGGATGTCGTCTGGCGTCGTGTAAAACAATCTGTTCCCACATATGTTTTTGAAATAAATGTTAGAGGAGATATATATCGGGCATTGTCAAAGTTAAAACACGCCTATGATCTTTGGAATAGTCGTATTTTCATAGTTGCTGATAAATTTGAGGAAGAAAGGGTGAAAAATTTGCTTTCAGGTAGTTTCCACGAGATAAGCAACAGCTTGAAATTTATTGATTTTGATACATTAAATGAGATTTATGAGCTCAAAATCAAGCTGAAAAACTTAGAGCAAAAATTAGGACTTTAAAAATAAATTTAAAGGGCAGAAATATGGCAATACTTGTTGACAAAAGCACCCGCCTTGTCGTTCAAGGTATAACCGGTGGTGAGGGCTCATTTCACACAAGGCAAATGATTGAATATGGAACGAATGTCGTTGCTGGCGTTGTCCCAGGCAAAGGTGGAACTTTGTTTGACGGAAAAATTCCGATATTTAACACTGTTAGAGAAGCCGTTGAAAAAGAAGGCGCGAACACATCAATAATTTTCGTCCCAGCACCGTTTGCTCCAGATGCGATAATTGAAGCAGCAGATGCTGGAATTAAATTGATCGTCTGCATAACCGAGGGAATCCCAGCGAAAGATATGATCCAAGTTTATGAATATCTAAAGCACACAAATTCAAGGTTAATTGGACCAAATTGCCCGGGTGTGATCTCCCCTGGAAAAGCGAAAGTCGGGATAATGCCAGGGTTTATTCATAAAGAAGGAACAATCGGTATTGTTTCAAGAAGTGGGACTTTGACTTATGAAGCGGTAAAACAATTAACTGAATTGGGTTTCGGGCAATCAACTTCGGTTGGGATAGGCGGAGACCCGGTGATCGGATCAAAGTTCACGGATATAATAAAGCTTTTCAATGATGACCCCGAGACAGAAGCAATTGTGATGATAGGTGAAATAGGTGGAACGGCGGAGGAAGAGGCAGCTGAATTTGTTAAAAATTATGTTGACAAACCTGTTTTCGGATTTATCGCAGGGAGAACGGCACCGCCTGGAAGAAGGATGGGACACGCAGGGGCTATAATTTCGGGTGGCAGAGGGACTGCCCAAGAGAAGATGAAAGCATTGTCCGAAGCAGGAATTCATGTGATAGAAAATCCAGCTGTTATAGGGGAGACAGTTAAAAAAGTTCTCGGTGAAAGACCAAAAAGAAAAGTTTTTGTTATGGGCACTGCTAAAGTGAAATCGTCAAGAAAGAAAACTGTAAAGTCAAAAAAGCCGAAGAAAGCAAGTAAAAAGGGAAGATAATTAAAAACAAAATTTCGGAGGTTAAACTTGGAAAGAACGCTGGCAATTTTGAAACCCGATTGCGTCAGGAAAAATTTAATTGGAAAGGTGATATCACACATTGAATCTGCGGGATTTAAAATAGTAGCTATGAAGATGTTAAAGTTAACGCCAGAACAAGCCGGGGCTTTTTATTATGTCCATCGCGAAAGGCATTTCTATAACGATCTCGTGAATTTTATGAGTTCGGGCAAAATTGTTGCGCTTGTCCTTGAGAAGGAAAACGCAGTTGAAGATTTCAGAAAGTTGATAGGCGCAACCGACCCGAAAGAAGCTGAAGAAGGAACTATCCGTAGATTGTATGCCGATAACAAACAAGAGAATATAGTCCACGGCTCTGATTCTGTTGAAAATGCAAAAATAGAAATATCCTTTTTCTTCTCTCAAAATGAATTAATCGCAAATGAAACATGAGAAAATTTATTGTGTTGAACCTTATAGCCATTGCTTTAGCATTTTCTCAACAAAGCCGAGTTAAAATCGGCGCAGAAATTTTAATTGAAAAGCATCTTGATTTAATCAAAGGTAAAAAGATAGGCATCGTCACAAATCACACTGGGATTTTACCTGACGGTAGGCACATAGTTGATGTTTTAAATGAAATTGAAGGAGTTAAAATCGTTGCCCTTTTCGGACCTGAGCATGGCATAAGGGGTGAGGTACCAGATGGCAAAAGTATTTCTCACGGTGTTGATGCAAAGACAGGTATACCAGTGTTTTCACTTTACGGTGATGTGAAAAAACCAACCGAGGAAATGCTCAAGGATATTGATGTCTTGATTTTTGACATCCAAGATGTTGGGGCGAGATTTTACACATATATTTCAACTATGAGCTATTGTATGGAAGCGTGTGCGGAAATGGGAAAAAAATTTATCGTCCTTGATAGACCGAATCCAATTCGCGGTGTTTATGTTGATGGTCCAATTCTTGAACCAAGATTTAAGTCATTTGTTGGGCTTCACCCTATACCCGTCGCTCATGGGATGACTGTTGGGGAACTTGCGAAGATGTTTAACGATGAGGGATGGCTTGAAAATGGTGTAAAAGCTGATTTGACGGTTGTTAAGATGGAAAATTATTCAAGAAAAATGTGGTTTGATCAAACAGGTCTTCCATGGGTTAAACCCTCACCGAATATGATGACCTTAAAAACCGCCATTGTCTATACAGCAACCTGCTTCATTGAGGGTACGAATGTATCTGAGGGTAGGGGAACTCAGCACCCGTTTGAGTGGATCGGCGCACCCTGGATTGATGGGGAAAAACTCGCAAAGGAGCTTAACTATTATAAGCTTCCGGGTGTGAAGTTTGAACCGATTAGCTTTACACCGACGGATATAGAAAAGGTAACACTTGATCCGAAGTATGAAGGTGAAAAATGCGGTGGGGTTTATTTAAATGTTTATGATAGAGAGAAATTTGAGCCAGTTAAAGTTGGGGTTTACATACTTTACGCTTTGAAAAAACTCTACCCGGATAAATTTAAGTGGAGAACCGCTGGTCAGGATAGATTGTGGGGAACCGATAAAGTTAGGTTGATGATAGATGAAGGGAAAAATCCCGATGAGATTATAAAAACATGGGAAGACGATGTAAAGAAATTTCTAAGCATCAGGCAGAAGTATCTTTTGTATAATTAAATTTTCCACCGGGATGAAAAAGCGAAAGCCAGAGGCAATACTTGAAGAGCTTGAGAAATTTGTCCGCGGGCTTGGAATAACATTGAGATATGAACGAGGTGATTTTGAAGGAGGATATTGTGTTTTAAAGGAACAGGGAATGATAGTTATAAACAAGCTTGCTAACACTCAAAAAAGGATTTCTCTCCTGGCACAAAGCATTATGGAAATTGGGGTTGATGAGAAATTGATGGATGAGAACATAAAAAGTATAATTGAGGATGAAATTGCAAAGTTAAAAATCGTCAAAGAATGAAAATACTTGTAATCCACGGACCAAACTTAAATCTCCTTGGAAAAAGGGAGCCGACAATTTATGGAGAAGTGACGCTTGAGCAGGTAAATCAAATTTTGATTAGCGAGTTTCCGGATGTTGAATTTGAATTTTTCCAATCAAATCACGAAGGTGAAATAATTGACAAGTTAAATTCAATTGTTGAATCCGACTTTGACGGTGTTGTGATAAACCCTGGCGCATTTACGCATTATTCTTATGCGATAAGAGATGCCATCTCAGCTCTTAAAATTCCCGTTGTTGAGGTTCACCTCTCAAATATATACGCAAGGGAGGATTTCAGAAGGCACAGTGTCATAGCTCCGGTTTGCAGGGGACATATTGCAGGTTTTGGGTATTTGAGTTATATTTTGGGTGTAGAGTCAATTGTGAAATTAAAGAAAGGGACTTAAAATGCCCCCGACCGAGATAATCTTCCTTGTTGAAGAGGACGCCGAAGGTGGATATGTGGCGAAAGCGCTTGGATATTCCATTTTCACTCAAGCTGAATCAATTGAGGAATTAAAAGAGAAAATTAAAGATGCCCTTAAATGTCATTTTGATGATGAAGCGGAAATCCCACCGACTATCTAAAAATCTCAAAGAAACAATTGCTTGATGACATATTGCAGGTTTTGGGTATTTGAGTTATATTTTGGGTGTAGAGTCAATTGTGAAATTAAAAGAACCCGAACGAGATGATAAAAGCGGTAATTTTTGACCTTGATAATACGCTTGTTGATTTTATGACTATGAAAAGGCAAGCTATTGAAGCAGCTATAAGTGCAATGATTGACGCTGGTTTGAAAATCTCCCCTGAAGAAGCAAGGGAAAGGATTGATAGGATTTACGCACAAAAGGGGATAGAGTATCAGCAGGTATTTGATGATTTTTTGATGGAGATTTATGGTAGAGTTGATTATAAAATTCTTTCTGCTGGTGTTGTTGCATACAGGCGAGCTCGTGAAGCAGCTCTTGTCCCGTATCCGCATGTTTATGTGACTTTGATGACGCTTTTAAAAATGGGTTTGAAACTTGCTGTTATCTCCGATGCCCCAGCAAGGGAAGCATGGTTGAGGTTATGTTATTTGAATTTTCATCACATTTTTGACCATGTTATAACATTTGATGACACTGGCGAAAGAAAACCAAGCCCGACACCTTTTTTAAAGGCGCTTGAACTTTTAGGTGTCCAACCGCATGAGGCGATTATGGTTGGGGACTGGGCTGAAAGGGATGTCGTGGGTGCAAAGAAAGTCGGCATGAAAACCGCTTTCGCAAGATATGGGGACACTTTTAACACCCAAAATCCGGAGGCAGATTACGAACTTAACGATATAATTGAACTCATTGACATAATCAAAAAAGAAAACGGATGGGAATGATAATCGGCGTGGGAGTTGACATAGTTGAAGTTGAAAGATTCAAAAAGTTGCATGAAAAGTGGGGGGAACATTTTCTTAAAAAGATATTCACCGATAGAGAAATAGATTATTGCCTCTCAAAGAAAAATTCCTACCAGCACCTTGCAGGCAGATTCGCCGTTAAAGAAGCAATAAGCAAGGCAATATCAACAGGTTGGACTGGAAATTTCAGATGGAAGGATGTTGAGATCTTAAATGACAAAAGAGGTAAACCGTTTGCTTTTTTCCACAATAAGCTTAAAGAAGAGCTTAACTCCTGCTCCGTTCATATTTCAATTTCTCACTCCCAAAATTATGCAGTTGCTTTTGCAATCATTGAGAAAAGTTAATCAAAAATCAAAAAGGAGAAAACGCCATGCCTGTTGTCAAGCCGTTTTCAACAATCGCAGAGATGTTTGATGTTATAACAAGGCATTTCATTGATTCTGAAAAGCCAGCTTATCTTTATAAAGTTGCGGGAGTTTATAAGCCATTGTCTTATAAAGAGTTAAGGGAAATGGTTGAGCTGACAGCGTGCGGGCTTGCTGCTCTCGGATTGAAAAAAGGCGATAAAGTTGGGATCGTCTCCGAAAATAGAATTGAATGGATAATAGTTGATTTCGCAATGACCACCACAGGGATAATTGATGTCCCAGTTTATCCGACTTTGACACCCAAACAGATTGAATATATCTTCAACGACGCTGGGGTTAAGGCGACATTTGTCTCAAATCAGGTGCAATTGTCAAAGATTGAAAAAATCTATGACAGTGTTGAATCGCTTGATAAGGTTATAATTTTCACCGAGAAAGGAATTTCCGCCCCAGAGTATCTTTTAAGTTTAAAAGAGTTGATGGAGATCGGTAGGGATTTCAAGGCGAAAAATCCAAATTACTGGATAGATATGATAAAAGAGGTAAAGCCGGAGGATATATTGACGATAATTTACACATCTGGGACAACCGGCGAGCCGAAAGGTGTTGTTTTGACGCATAAAAATCTCGTTTCAAACATATTGAGCGCAACACAAGTTGTTCCGATGACCCCAGAAGATACTTTCCTTTCATATCTTCCTTTTTCCCATTCATTTGAAAGGATGGCTGGTTTTTACGCTGCTTTTGCCTGTGGTGGTGTGGTTGCTCTCGCAGAAAGCATTGACACAATCGCCCAAAATCTGCTTGAAGTGAGACCGACGGTAATGACATCGGTTCCGAGGTTATTTGAACGACTTTACAACAGGATTATAAAAGGCGTTGAATCAGGTCCAGCTTTAAGGAAAAAGATTTTTTATTGGGCTCTTGATGTCGGGAAAAAATATGTCCAAGCGTCAAAGAAAGGCAAAGTTCCAGCTTGGTTGAAGTCGCAATATGCGCTTGCGGATAAACTTGTCTTTTCAAAATTGAAAGCAAGAACCGGTGGAAGGATTAAATTCTTCGTCTCGGGTGGAGCAGCTCTTGCGAAGGAACTCGGTGAATTTTTTGAAGCGCTCGGGATAAAAATAATTGAAGGATATGGTCTAACTGAAACATCGCCAGTTTTGACTGTCAATCGCCTTGATGATTATAAGTTTGGAACTGTTGGTAAGCCGATACCGGGAGTTGAAATTAAAATCGCTGAAGACGGAGAAATCCTCGCCCGTGGACCAAATGTCATGCTCGGTTATTATAACAATCCAAAAGCGACCGCTGAAGTTATAGATAAAGATGGATGGTTTCATACAGGTGATATCGGTTATTTTGACGAAGATGGATTTCTTGTGATAACAGACAGGAAAAAACATATTTTTGTTAGTTCGGGTGGCAAAAACATCGCACCTCAACCGATTGAAAGTTTGCTTGCCCAATCAAGCTATATCGACCAAGTTGTCGTCATCGGTGAAGGCAAACCGTTTTTAACTGCTTTGATAGTCCCTGATTTTGAAGCGATAAAAGATTACGCAAAACAAAATGGAATTCCGTTTCAGGACGAAAAAGAACTTATACATCGGGATGAAATTTACAGATTATTTGAAAGGGAGATAAAGCGAGTTAATAAGGATCTTGCACAACACGAACATATAAGAAATTTCCGTCTGCTTGATAAACCATTCACGATTGAAGATGGTGAGTTGACCCCAACATTGAAGGTCAAAAGAAGAGTCGTTGAGCAAAAGTATAAAAATTTAATTGAGCAAATGTATGAAGAGCTTGGAGTTTAAAATTCTCCTCGTTTTGTTCTCTAACCTTTTCGCTTTTCCATTTTTCACTTTGGCACAATCATTGGGCGAAAAAATCGTCAATGTTGAGCTTATATCTGATTATGATGGTGTTTCAGATAGGTTTAATCTTGGTGTTCGTTTTTCTATAAAACCAGGCTGGTATATATACTGGAAAAATCCCGGGGATGCTGGTTTGGCGCCAAGTATTGAGTTAAACTTGCCATCCTTTCTCAAAGCTGGAAACGTTTTATTCCCATTGCCTCAAAAGATTGATCACGAGAATGTTGTCTCGTATGGTTATTTTAATGAAGTTGTTTTGATAATACCTGTTGAAATTACATCAAGAGCGAAATTTAAAGGCGAAAACATCGTCAAGGCGAAGGTAAGTTGGGTTGTGTGCAGTGAAAGTTGCGTACCCGGGAGTGCGAATGTTCAACTGAAAATTATAAAAGCAAATAATCAGTGGCGTTCTAAAATTGAAAAATACGCTAAAATGCTCCCACAACCATTTGAAAAATCTGGGTTGAAAATTGAAAGCTTGAAAGTTGAGCGGAAAGGAAAAAGTGATTTTGTCAGAGTTAAGTTTGGCGGTTCACTTGCGACAAAAATCGTTGATTTTTATCCTGAGCAGATGGATAAGTTTTTGATTGATTTTAAAAGCATTAAAGTTAAAGATGGAGTTCTTGAAATTTCGGTTACGCCTACAAGTCAAGGTGATAGAATGAACTTTTTGAGTGGGGTGCTCGTCTTAAATGATAAAGGTTATGAAGTTAAAATTGACTTAACAAAAACAAATTGAGGGTGAAAAAATGACGGTGCTTAAAATACTTGGAATTTCACTTGTCTTGCCTTTGCTTACGGTTTCTTTCGGTGACAAGATTGAGATAGGAAGCGTTGTTCCAGATTTTAGCTTGAATGATTTAAATGGCAAGGTAGTTAAGCTTTCTGATTTTAAGGGGAAGATCGTTGTTCTTGAATGGACTAATCCAAATTGTCCGTTTGTTCAGCGTGTTTATAGAGAGAAGATTATGCAAAGCGTTCAAAAGGAATTCACAGAGAAGGGCGTTGTTTGGATTATAATCAATTCAACGAACCCGAAGCACAGGGATTATCGTGATGCGAAGGAGCTTGAGAAAATTTACAAAGAGTGGGGAGCAGTTTATACCGCATATTTGCTTGACCCAGACGGAAAGGTTGGGAAATTGTTTGATGCTAAGACGACGCCACATATGTTTATAATTAATAAAGATGGAAAACTCGTTTATAACGGAGCGATTGACGATGACCCAAGAGGTGAGAAGAAGGAGAAAGTAAATTATGTCAGGGATGCTTTGAATGAGATTTTAAATGGAAAACCGGTGAGCGTTCAGGTTTCAAAACCGTATGGATGTTCCGTTAAGTACGCTGAGAATTGAGAATCCGATTTGCCCCGCGAATGCGGGGCTTTTTTGTTTTTGAATGGGTTTGATATTTTCGCATTTTTTGATTAAAATTAATCGGAAAGAAAAAATATCACTTCAAAGCCATGTGGAAGATTTTATTCGTTTTATTATTTGCCTCACGACTTTGGGGGCAAAACCCATTGAGGTTAAATGTTGACTACGCTTCTTTTAAGTATGACCAAACCAGAAATTATGTTGAAATTTATTATTCATTTCATCACAAGCAACTTGAACTCGTCAAGTATGAAGGCGGTTTTAAAGGCGGAATAGTCATTCAAGTTCTTGTTAAGGATACGCAAAGGGATACGATAATTCAAGGGAAAGCTTGGAAAATACCGATTGAAGTTGAGGATACAGCTAAAATTGACCCTAACAAGAATTTGATAGGTGCAACTGCTTTTCTTGTTGAGCCCGGAAAATATCAATTCATAGTTATAGCTCGGGACTTGAACAATCTCTCAAGGTTTGATAGCGTTGTGGTACCAGCGATTATAAATCCAATTCCAACTGATAAGCTTTGGTTAAGCGATGTTCAACTTTGCTCAAATGTTTATCCATCTGAAAACCGCACGAGCATATTCTACAAAAACACATTTGAAGTTATACCGAATCCGAGTTTGCTTTATGGTCTTGGTTTGCCTGTGCTTTATTACTATTCCGAAATTTACAATGTGAATGCTGTGGGTCATGATAAATATGTTGTAGAGTGGAGGGTTTATAACTCGCTCGGAAATGTTGTAAAGAGCGGAAGAAAGATCAGAGCGAAAACGCAGGCAAGCGCAGTTGTTGAAGTTGGGACCGTCAATTTATCTAACTTGCCAACCGGGACATATCGTTTTGTCCTTGTTGCGATTGACACGGTTGAAAATAAAGGTGTGAGTTCTTCAAAAAGATTTTATATCTATAATCCGAACATTGTCGTTGCTGACTCGTTTCAAGCTTATGGCGGTTATGACATGGCATCGGAATATGCGGGTATGTCCGAGCAGGAGCTTGATAAGGAGTTTGCCATCGCAAGATATATAGCGACGCAGGAAGAAGTTAACAGATATAAACAGCTCAAAGGAGAGGAAGCGAAGAGAAAGTTTCTGGCTGAGTTTTGGAGAAAACGCGATCCAGATAAAACAACGCCGATAAATGAGTTAAAAGTTGAATATTTCAAACGAGTTGAATACGCTAATCAACATTTCAGCGTTGGAAATAAAGAGGGCTGGAGAACCGACAGGGGAAGGGTTTATATAATGTATGGTCCACCGGATGAATACGAAAGACACCCAAGCGAGGTTGACAGCAAACCTTACGAGATATGGTATTACCATAACATTGAAGGCGGAGTTGAATTTGTATTTGTTGATAAGTCGGGTTTTTCGGATTATATCCTTGTGCATTCAACCAAGCGTAATGAGATAAGGGATGATAATTGGCGCTTACAGATAGCGCCAAATTAAAAATTAAAGGGGCACCTTTCGGTGCCCAATTTTTTAATGTTTCATCTCGTGTTTTTTCTCCGGCTTTCTATCGTTTGCCTCAAAGCCCACCTTTAGAACAGCGTCTTCAAGGTCTTTAACCTTTGCCTTTTCAGGGTCATAAACCACTTTAACAACACCAACCCTTTTCTTAAAATCTTTCTTCTCGAATTCAACGCTTTTCACTCCTTCAACCTTTTTCAAGGAGTTTTCAACGCTTTTTACACATCCCCCACATTCAATCCCTTTAACATTTATCTTCGCTACAGCACCTTCAACTTTTCCTGTTTTCTTTTCCGCTTGTTTATTTAAATCCGTTTCAAATCCCGCCTCATTTATCGCCTCAACAAGATTGTCTAAATTCGCTTGCTCCGGGTTATATTTAACGCTTACAATGCCAAAATGATTTTTGAAATCGGTTTTCTCAAACTCAACAGAGCTAACACCTTTGACATTTACAAGCGCCTCTTTAACCTCATCCAAACAATTATCGCAGGTTATCCCCTTGACGGTGATTTTCGTTGTTTTGAGTCCATCTTGAGCAAATGATAGAGTCAGCGATACTAAGACGACCATTAAAGAAAAAATTATTCTCTTCATGACTTTGCTCCTGATTTTGTTTTTCAAAAGGGTTTCAATTTTAAAAACAAGGTTCAACCTGATCTGGTTTCAAAAATTGTAAATCTCGTTCCTTCTCGGGAAGACCTCAATGTGATTTACAAGCAATGTTTTCCTAAGCTTTTCAATTGCGTTTCTGTATGCGGAGAAACTGTAAAATTTCATCCTGTCGGTGAGGAAGTCAAATTGATTTAAGTCAAGCGTTTCATCAATTGTATCAAGAAATTTTTTCGGCTTCAGACCGGTTCCGGATAAAATTTTGCTTTTCCTTATGAGACCAAGGATATAAAAGTTCTTCTTTGTGTGCGTGTGGTAGCGTCTTATTGTGTTAATTGCATTTATTTCGCTTCCTGAAAATGCGACAGCAAGTGAGAATGATATAGCTGTCTCTTTCCTGTATGACCTGTCAAGATAATCACCTGTTAAAAGGTTTATCATAATCTCCGTCCATCCCTCGTAAAAAATCGCCCAACTTCCAGTCCCGCCCGTGAGATATTGAATGTGATGTATCAGCTCGTGCAAAATTATATCAATCGGTATCGGGATGTATTCCGGGATCAAATGCTCCTCTCCATCAATCAGTGTGTAGTCCCTTATCACGATTGATTTATCTGCGTTGTTGTAGAACGAACTTGCCTCTGAGTTGATCTCTTTGACATCTGTTGCTGACTTAAGCCAGTGTTTTTTATCTGGGTGACCGAATTGGTACAAACTTGCGTATTCAAGAGCTGATTTTGCAAGGATTATCTTTGGGATCGGGACTTCAAAGTTAACATTGAGATGATATTTTAAAAGATTGACGAGATTACGCAATGTCTTTTGAGGATAAGGTTTCATTTCCCCCTTCAATCAAAGAATTTATTTGCTCATTTCAAACATTCTTTCCAAAGGGATAAGCGCTTTTTCAATTATTTCCTTTGGGAGAATTACTTCAGGGCGCTGATTTTTCATACACAGATAAAGTTTTTCAAGCGTATTTTTCTTCATATACGGACATTCATTGCAAGCACATCCGGAGTCAGACGGAGCCGGGACGAAAATTTTATCGGGGCATGATTTTTTCATTTGGTGGATTATCCCTGGCTCGGTTGCGACAATGAAAACTTTATCCTGACTTGATTGGACATATCTTAAAAGTGCGCTTGTTGAACCTATGAAGTCGGCTTTTTCAAGAACTGCGTCTTCACACTCGGGGTGTGCTATGACTTTTGCCTCTGGATATTGGAGTTTAAGCTCAAGTATTTTTCTTTCGCTGAATGTTTCGTGTACAACGCAAGTCCCCTGCCATAAAACCATTTTTCTGCCCGTCTTTTTCATTAAGTATCTGCCAAGGTTTCTATCCGGGGCGAATAATATCGGTTTGTCCTCGGGTATTTGCCTTATGATTTTTTCTGCGTTGCTTGATGTGACAATTATATCGCTTAGGGCTTTGACCTCGGCGGTGGAGTTTATATAAGTGACTGCTATGTGATCGGGATGTGCTTCCCTCCAAGCTTTGAAAAGATCGGCTGGACAATTGTCCGCCAGGGAGCACCCGGCTTCAACATCTGGGATGAGGACTTTTCTATCGGGATTTAAAATTTTAGCCGTTTCAGCCATAAAATATACCCCAGCGAAGACAATCACATCGGCATTCGTTTCCTTAGCTCGTCTTGAAAGTTCAAGGCTATCCCCAACGAAATCAGCGAGGTCTTGTATCTCGGATTCTTGATAATAGTGTGCCAGAATGACGGCGTTTAGTTCCCTTTTCAACTTTAGAATTTCCTCCTCAAGGTCAACTGTCGTTTGCAAAACCTCCTCCATTTTTCCCAAAGATGTTGTTTTTGTTTGCCTGAATTTAAATTAAAAAAAATCAATTTGCAAATTTTGGCTACCGAATTTATTTTTATAAAAAGGGCAATTTCAAAAACAAAAAATTTTTATTTTATGTTTGCAGTTACCTCTTTATGGACGAAATTTTTGCTTTCTTTTGTGCCTCTCTTTGTCGCCATTGATGTCCTGGGCATACTTCCGATTTTCATATCTTTGACCGAAGGGATGAGCGATAAGCAAAGGAAAAAGTTAGCCGTTGAATCAACACTTACAGCTCTTGTCGTGGCTGTAATTTTCGCACTTGCTGGAAGACCGATTTTTACATTTCTCGGCATAACCATAACTGATTTCAGAATAGGTGGTGGGGTTATTCTTCTTGTCCTTGCGGTAACCGACCTTTTATTCTCAACCGAAGAAAGGAAAAGAAAGGAAACATCAATTGGGGTTGTTCCAATTGGAATTCCTCTTATCATAGGTCCGGCTGCTTTGACGACGATTCTTCTACTGGTTGATACATACGGGATATTTTTGACTATGTTTTCAATTTTTATTAATTTGATACTGGTTTTGATTGTATTTGCAAATTCTGGTTATGTCATAAAAATTCTCGGAAATTCAGGTTCAAGAGCTTTTGCAAAAGTTGCGTCGCTTTTTTTAGCTGCGATCGCAGTTATGATGATAAGGGTTGGCTTGGTTGAAATTTTAAGCAACAATTAAAATAAATTTTCAGGGAAAAATCTCAATGCTTAACAGAGATTATATCCTCGGCGTTATAGAGAAAAAACTTGACAGTGGGGACATACCCGGGGCGATGAGATTTATAGAGTCGTTGATTCAAGATAATCCGAACGATATAGAAGCCTACAATCTTCTTGCGATTGCTTATCGCCTTCAGGAGGATTTTGACAAGGCGATTTCCGTTTTGAAGAAATCCTTGAAGATAGACCCAAATTATCCCGATACACATTATCATCTCGGTTTGCTTTATTATGAAAGCGGTAATTACATCAAGGCGATTGAAGAATTTTACAAAGCGATAGAAAACTATCTCCCGAAGGAGAAAAATTGGACATCCGATGCTTATACAGCGCTTGGCGAGACATTTTATAAGCTTGGCATGCATGAGGATGCGATAAAGTCGTGGAAAAAAGCGCTTGAAATTTATCCCAAAAACAGAAGGGCACAATATTATCTCAAAAAGATTGACTCCGGGAAAGTAAAGAAAGTTAAAAGCCCAATCCCTATTTTTGATTTTATACGTTTCAGCGATATTAAAATTGATGAGTATCTCAAGCAAAAAGGCAAAGATAAATTTGACTCGGAAAATGAGTACAAAAAAGTTCTGCGTAAGATAATAAGCGCTTGGAATAATGAAGTGGCAAAAAGCTCGGATAAGTTGAAAAGGATGACAGACAAGGAGAAGATACAATTTTTCAAGTCAATAAAAATAAAATTTTAAACTGGCAAATGGACCTTGGGCTTGAGGGGAAGGTCGCCATAGTAACTGCCTCAAGTAAAGGGCTTGGGAAGGCATGTGCCCTTGGTCTTTCTCGTGAAGGCGCTAAAGTCGTGATTTGTGCAAGAAACGAAACAGAGCTTGAAAGGGCAAAAGATGAGATCAAAAATAATTCAAATAACGATGTCCTCGCTGTAAAGGCAGATGTGACCAATCCAAATGACATAAAAAATCTTGTTGAAGAGACGATCAAAAATTTCGGCACAGTTCATATACTTGTGACGAACGCTGGGGGACCCCCGGCTGGATATTTTGAGAACTTCACGGACGACGACTGGGAAAACGCATTCAAATTGAACTTTATGAGCACGGTTAGATTGATAAGGGAAGTTTTACCTTTCATGAAAAGGCAAAAATGGGGAAGGATAATTAACATAACCTCTGTGACTGTTAAACAGCCAATAGATAATTTGATTTTGTCAAACTCAATTCGTATGTCAGTCGTTGGTCTTGCCAAGACGCTTGCTCTTCAACTTGCAAAGTATAACATTTTGGTTAACAATGTTGCTCCAGGGTATACATTAACCGATAGGGTGAAGTTCGTGATTGAGCAAAATGCAAAGAGCAGTGGCAGAAGCTTTGAGGAAGTAAAAAATGAACTTGCGAAGGATATCCCGCTTGGTAGATTAGCTGAGCCGGAGGAACTTGCAAACCTTGTTGTTTTCCTCGCCTCTGAGAAAGCAAGCTATATAACAGGAGCAACAATCCCGGTTGACGGTGGATGGATAAAGGGGACTTATTGAGTAAAATAAAATTTGAGCGTGAATGCGTAGATTAATTTTTCTAACCCTTCTGGTTTATAATCTTCAAGCACAGATATTAAAAGACCCACCTTATGAGAAATATGTTGATTCAGTGCAAATTGTTTTCGCCTGGCAAACATTTTCTCTTTCCGATTCAAGGGTTAAAATAGGTAAAACGCCGATGTATGAAATTGGTGAATTTGTTGATACCGTTAAAACGAAATTTCACGAGGTCAGAATAACTGGACTTGAACCAGCAACGATTTATTATGTTCAGATAGCTTCCTATGGCGTCACTCGCGACTCCGTGGCTTTTATATCTTCAACTTCTTCTGACTCAAGATCAACGGGGCAGATCAATGTTTATTTCAATAAAAGCGTTGACACGACGCTTGCCATCTGGATGAAAGCGCAGGGGAATGTTAATTTAAAAGACAGGTTAATTCAACGGATAAATCAAGCGAGATATTCAATTGATGTGTGCTTTTACAATTTGAGTACGGATACACAGGGAAGGGTTGGCAGAGAAATCGCAAATGCGTTGATAAGCGCGAAGTCAAGAGGAGTGAAAGTGAGGTTTATAATTGATAGCTCAAAAATTGATAACGCTCCTGTTAAAGACCTCATAAATGCTGGAATTCCAGTTCTTGCAAGTCGTTATGGCGGTGGGATAATGCACAATAAATTTGCTATTTTTGATTACCGTGATAGTTCAAGCTGGGCTGATGATTGGGTTTGGACTGGTTCCTGGAATGCGACCGTTCAGGGAACTTATACTGATTTTCAAAATGTGATTGAGATTCAAGACAGAGCGCTTGCGGGTGCTTTTACAAAAGAGTTTGAGGAGATGTGGGGTGGTTCTGGGGATACTCCAAATGTCGCTAATGCAAAATTCGGAATAAATAAAACCGACGATACACCGCATGTGTTCAATATAAAAGGTAAAAGGGTTGAGGTTTATTTCAGCCCGAGCGATAAAATCGCATCAAAAATTACAAAGGCGCTTTCAACCGCGGAAAAATCAATTTTCTATGCTCTTCTAACATTTACACGCTCTGATCTTGCTGAAACTTTGAAAAATAAAGCTAATATTGGCGTTGTAGTCAAGGGCATACTTGATAATAACACCGATCAAGGAAGCCAATACAACTTTTTAAAGTCCTTTTCGGAAGTTTTGATTGATACTGACAGGTCAGCACAATTTCATCATAAGTATTGTCTTGTTGATCCGACGCATATTTATTCCGAACCGATTTTGATAACTGGCTCATATAACTGGAGCAATAGCGCTGAAACTTCAAATGATGAGAACATCGTGATAATTTGGGACACGCTTGTTGTAAATCTCTACCTTCAGGAGTTTGTGGCAAGGTATAAGCAGAACGGTGGGTCGGATTTGATAACTTTTGTGAAATTTAAGGGTGAGCAGGATTTGGATTTTGAGCTGTCTCAGAATTATCCGAATCCTTTCAACATGGAAACGAATTTAAGTTATTCAATTCCCTTTGATGGCTTTGTGAGGTTGAGGGTGTTTGATATGCTTGGGCGTGAGGTTTATACCGCGGTGAGCGATTTTCAAAGGGCGGGAAGGTATCAGTTGAAATTAAAATTTGATAGTGTTAATTTAAGTTCGGGCGTTTACTTCTATCGGCTTGAATTTACAAGCCGAGAAGAGAGTTTCGTCCAGACGAAAAAAATGGTCTTGATAAAGTAATTTTGTTTGATGGAAAAGAATTTATCTTACGAGGAAATACGAAATCGGTTTATCAACTCCGAGGATTTCAATGAGATTTTTGATGCTGTTGAGGAGGCGATAAGGCAAAGGATTGAAGATATTGAACTTTACAGGTTGCTTTTCTGGAACAATTCTTTATCAGCTGAGGCAATTGCGATGTTCGGGGAAAAAATAGCAAATGAATTCCCTTCAATTGCATATGATGTTTATATGTGGCTTGCAAGCGTGTTTGAAGTCGTTCATTCAAAGTTTGATAATTACGAAGGAGCTCTGCGGTATTATAAAAGAGCATCACAAGTAAAACCAGATGAATTAGACCCCTATCTTGACGCTGCTGATTGCTATGACCCGGATCTTAATATTCCACCCGCTGAGGCGTTGATTGAATTTTTAACTGAGGGATTGAAATATGTAAGAGTTCCTAAACCGATTTTTCAACGCTTATGTTTGCTTCATAGAGCCATTGGGAATGAGGAAATGGCGAGATATTATGAACAAAAGTCCAGAGAAAGTTGAGGTCTGGGAATTTACTTGGTTATATTAGCATAATGATGGCGACTTTATTTTGGGGCTTTTCAGCGACATTTGCAAAGTTTTTGTTTAAGCACAATGTTGATCTTTTAACCCTCGTTCAAATGAGGTCAACGCTTTCGTTTGTCGTTTTGTTTGTTTTTCTTTCCATTTTTAAAAGGGAATATCTCAAAGTCCCGAAAAGAGATGTTTTACGGTTCGCATTGCTTGGGGTTATTGGAATTGCCGGTTCAAATTTCACTTATTATTTCACATTGAACGAGATAAATGTCGCAACTGCGATAATCATGCAATATACAGCGCCCGTGCTCGTTGTTTTGTATGGCGTTTTAAGCAGGAGCGAAAGAATTACCCCGGTAAAGTTGTCGGCGATGTTTTTATCGCTTTTGGGATGTGCATTTGTCGTGCGCATCTTTGAGGTTCAATTTTTGAACTTGAGCAAAATAGGTCTGTTAAGCGGTGTCGCCTCAGCTCTGTGTTGGGCGTTTTTCAATGTGTATGGTAAAAAAGTTGGACAAGGATATAATGTCTGGGGGAATTTGACATTTTCTTTGATGTTCGCTGGAATTTTCTGGCTTATGTTTAATCCACCCTGGAAAATTTTAAATTCGGATTTTTCACTTTCGGATTGGATTGTTTTCTTTATCTTCGCGATGATTTCTGTTTTAATCCCGTATTTTTTCTATTTCACGGGATTAAAGTTCATTCAACCGTCATCCGCTATAATCACAAGTACGCTTGAGCCCGTTGTAGCGATAATTTCCGCTTGGGTCATAGTTGAAGAAAAATTATCCTTGATTCAATTGATCGGCGCGATTTTCGTCATTTCAGCGGTCGCTTTGTTACAAATTAAAAGGGATGAAACTTGAGAACTGAGCGAAGAATTGAAAGGATAAAATATGTCCTATCGCATAGGCAAGATGATTTGACTGTTGTTGTTGAGAACATTCACGACCCTCACAATGTGAGCGCAATTATAAGGACTTGCGATGCGGTTGGCGTCTTTATGATAAATCTTGTCTATACGATTGAACAATTTCCCGACATAGGTAAGAAGTCAAGCGCTGGGACGATGAAATGGGTTTACAGAAGAAATTTTAAAAGCATTGACGATTGTTATAATACTTTGAGAGCTGAAGGATTTAAAATTTATGCGACGAAGCTCGTTGAAGGTTCAAAATCACTTTATGAACTTGATCTCACTCAAAAGGTTGCTTTCGTTTTCGGAAATGAACATCGTGGCGTCTCTGATGAAGCAAGCGAGAAAGCGGATGGAATTTTCATGATCCCGATGTTTGGAATGGTTCAAAGTTTGAATGTTTCAGTTGCCTGTGCAGTGACTTTGTATGAAGCATTAAGACAGAGGTTAATTTCGGGACATTACGATAGGGTTAAATTAAGTCCCGAGCTTTTTGATAAAGTTTTTCTTGAATGGCTTGAAAAATAAATTGGAAACTTTAAATGTTGATTGACACACACGCTCATATTTATTGGGACAGTTACGACTCCGATCGCGATGAAGTTTTGAAAAGGGCACTTGATGCAGGAGTTAAATACATAATTTGCCCTGGCACAGATCTTGAAACAAGTGTTAAAGCGATTGAGCTTGCCGAAAAATATGACTTCGTTTACGCTGGTGTCGGTTTTCATCCTCACGATGCATCAAAAGCGGATGAGAAGTCGCTTGAAAAGATAGAAGAGTTAAGCTATCATCCAAAGGTTGTCGCTATCGGGGAAATTGGGCTTGATTTTCATTATAATTTTTCACCAAAAGAAGTTCAAATTGATGTTTTCAGGAAACAAATCAAGATAGCGAAAAGGCGAAATTTACCGGTGATAATTCATAACAGGGAATCGCATAAAGAGATTTTTGAAGTTCTTGAGTCCGAGATTGATGATAAATGGACTGGATTTGGGAAGTTGGCTGATGGGAAGCTTCCACCGCCTCGGGGCGTTTTTCATACTTACAGTGGTAGTGTGCGGGATGCTTGGAGGGCTATAAATCTTGGATTTTACATTTCAATATCTGGCGTTGTGACTTTTAAAAATGCTGGCGATGTCGTTAAAGTCGTCAGGGAAATTCAACCTGAACATTTACTTGTTGAAACTGATTCTCCTTTTTTGGCACCTCAACCGTTTCGCGGTAGGAGAAATGAACCAATGTATGTGAAGTTTGTAGCCGAGAAGATAGCACAGATCCAAGGTTTTACGCTTGAAGATATTGAAAGAACGACAAGTTTCAATGTGTATCGTCTTTTCAGAATTGGGGAGAAACCCGAGCCGAAGATAGCATATAAAATCAAGAACTCGCTTTATCTTAATTTGACTTTGAGATGTAACGCTGATTGCATTTTCTGTGACAGAAAAGGGGAGGCGATAGTCAAGGGCTATTCACTCAAAATAGATCGTGAACCGAGCGCAGAAGAATTGATTAAAGAGATAGGCGATCCGAGCAAATATGATGAGGTTGTTTTTGTCGGTTACGGTGAGCCCACAATACGACTTGATGTTATAAAGGAAGTGGCAAGATATGTGAAAGAACACGGCGGAAGGACACGCCTTGATACAGATGGTCACGGCAATGTGATAAACAAGAGAAATATAGTTCCTGAACTTGTCGGTTTGATTGATTCGGTATCAATAAGTTTAAACTCAATGGACCCAGTTGAATATGGTCGCCTGATGAATATAGATGGTGAAAGATATTACAAAGCGATGATTGATTTTGCGAAGGAGTGTAAAAAGTATGGAATTGACACAACGATGACGATTGTTGGAGTGGACGGCATTGATGTTGAAAGGCATAGGAAATTTGTTGAGGAAGAAATCGGGGTTAAATTTAGATTTAGACCTTTGTTTTAATATGACCAGCATTTTTGACATACTTGGACCAGTGATGATAGGACCTTCAAGCTCTCACACAGCTGGAGCAGCAAAGCTTGGTCTTGTAGCAAGACAGTTGCTCGGGGCTGAACCTGTCAAGGCGGAGATAACTCTTTACAATTCGTTTGCGAGGACTTATAAGGGGCACGGGACAGATAGAGCTATAGTTGGTGGAATCCTTGGGATGAAACCTGACGATGAGAGATTGAGAAATTCTCTTGAGATAGCGAAGGAGAATGGTTTAAGGTATGAGTTCAAACTCATAATGAAAGCGCCCAAGCTACATCCAAACTCAGCAAGGATAAAACTTTTTGATAAAGATGGGAATAAAATTGAAATGGTCGGTTCTTCACTCGGGGGCGGAAGAATTGAGGTGGTTGAAATTGAAGGATTCAAAGTTAGTTTTTCTGTCATGACTCATACAATCGTGATAATTGCTGATGACATCCCTGGGAGCATTGCGCATATAAGCAGAGCCATTGCCGAGAAAAATATAAACATTGCAAATATGTTTGTTTCAAGGGAAGAAAAACTCGCAAACATGGTCATTGAAGTTGATCAGGAAGTCCCAAACGAAGTTCTTCAAAAAATTTCCTCTTTCAGTTGGGTTCATTATGTACGGCTTGTTGAACCGATAGTTTAAAACAAAACTTTGGTTAGGTCATGGAGATAAATACATTTGAAGATATTTTAAGGTATTGTCGTCAGCTGAACGCCACAATTCCAGAGGTTATGATTGAGTACGAGATTAAGAAGACGGGTAAAACGAGGGAGCAGGTTATTGATGGGTTAAGGAAAATTTTGCATGTCATGCTTGAATCAGTGGAAAATGGTTTAACGCGAGATGTCAAATCACCGAGCGGTATGTTGAATAATTACGCTAAAAAGGTTTTTAACGCTGGGATAAATGTTTTAACTGTTAACTTTAAAAAGGCGATAGCCAGAGCTATGGCTGTTAGTGAGGTGAACGCTTGTATGGGAAGGATTGCAGCTGCTCCAACGGCTGGTTCATCCGGGATTATGCCTGCCGTTATAAGCACGATGATGGAAGAACACGGTATAAATGAAGATAAAGCGATTGAAGGTTTACTCGTTGCCTCTGCCATAGGGCTTTTGATAGTTAAAAATGCCTCTGTCGCTGGCTCAGAAGCCGGATGTATGGGTGAAACAGGAAGCGCAGCTGCGATGGGAGCTTCAGCCATAGTTTATCTTCTCGGTGGAAGCAACAAACAGATAGAAAGCGCAGCTTGTTTTGCAATTCAAAGTGCGATGGGTCTTGTATGTGACCCGATAGCGGGGCTTGTTGAGATTCCCTGTATATTCAGAAACGCGGTTGGCGTAGCAAACGCCTTCACCTCGGCTCAAATAGCTCTGTCCGGCGTTGAATCAGTTGTACCACTTGATGAAGTTATACTTGCTATGAATGAGGTCGCGGAACTTATGTCGCCAAAGCTTAAAGAAACAGCACAGGGAGGTCTCGCTAACACCAAAACCGCAAGGGAAATACAAAGAAGGTTTCTATATCAAATTGACATAGGGAAGTAATGACCTTTTTAAATCCGACTTTCCTGTTCGCACTTTTAGCCTCTGCGATACCAATTTTGATTCACCTGTTGAACCTGAGAAGATTAAAGACAGTTGAGTTTAGCTCGGTTAAGTTTTTAAAAGAACTTCAACTTTCAAGGATAAGATCGTTAAAGATAAAGCAGTTAATCCTCCTGATGCTTCGTGTGTTGGGGATTGTTTTCCTTGTCCTTGCTTTCGCAAGACCTGTGATTAAGGGTTATCTCTTCAAGCCGATACTTTCGGGACAGGCAAGAAGTAGCGTCGTTATAATTCTTGATAACACCTTGAGCATGGCTTCGGTTGATGAAAACGGCAAGTTCATCAATCAAGCAAAGTCAATAGCAAATGGAATTGCGAGCTTGTTGAATGAATCCGATGAGTTTGCTTTAATACGACTTTCTGATATACCGGATGTTTCAACCGATGGTTTCATTCACGATGTCAGTTACTTGAAGAAATTGATTGAGGAAACAAACTTCGTTTATTCTCACAAGAAAATTACCGATGCAATCACAGTCGCCGGTAGGATAATTGAAAATTCAAAAAATTTGAACCGTGAGATTTATATAATTTCGGACTTTCAAAAAAGTGAATTCACCTCTGAAATAAAAAAGGATTTCAAGTTATCGCCAGATGTAAAAGTTTTTCTTGTCAATGTCGGCAATTTCACCAAAGGAAATCTCTCTGTTGATAAAGTTGAAATTAAAAATAGGATAATTTTCTCGGGGCGAACGCTCGCTCTTGAAGCAAATGTCACGAATCATGGTGATTCCAATGTTGAAAATTATGTTGTCAGCGTTTTTTTAAATGGAAGAAGAGTTGCTCAAAAGAGCGTAAATTTGGAGGGGAAATCATCAAAGACAGTTGATTTCAACATTCTAACAGAGGAGATGAATGGTTTTGTTGACGGATTTGTTGAAATTGAAGATGACAATTTTAATTTTGACAATAGAAGGTATTTCACTCTTTATATCCCAAATGAAATAAGGATTTTACTTGTTGGAAGTTCCGATGACTTGAAGTTTCTTCGGCTTGCTTTTTCAACGATTAAAGAGATGTTTAAGAGCGCGTTCTTCAAAATCACTGAGGCAACGCTTCAATCCGGGGTTAACTTTTCAAATTTTGATGTCGTTTTCGTTGTGAACCCAAATTATATTGATCGTCAAAGTGCGGTGAAATTGAAAAGTTTCGTCTCAAACGGCGGGGGGTTGGTTGTATTTCTTGGCTCAAAACTTGACGCTAAATTGATGAATCAAAATTTCAATTCAATTTTCGGTTTACCTGAAATTGATGGAATTGTAAAGCAGAAGATGTTTTTCTCACGGGTTGAATATAACAATCCAATTTTTGAAGGCGTCTTTGTGGAAAAACCGAGGAAAATTGATTCTCCAGAGATAATTGAATATGTTAAGTTTAAGACGACCTATGGATTGACGAGTATAATAGAGCTTGGCGATGGAACTCCATTCCTTGCTGAAAAAACCGAGGGCAATGGGAGAATTCTAATTTACACCACCGAGCCGAACGATAAATTTTCAAATCTGCCCTATAAAAGTATTTTCATCCCTCTCGTTTTGCAATCCGTTTTGTATCTGTCAAATCCAATAAATTTGAAGCCAGAATATTCAATTGGTGACACAGTTGAGATACCGCAATATCAAGTAGTTAAATTTTTCGGTGGAAATCCACGGGAGCTTAAACTTAATCGTCCCGATGGAAGTGATTTTGCTTTTAGGTTGAGTGATACGCAATTGAATTTATCTTATGCGACGATACCCGGCGTTTATTCGGTCTCTGAAAATGTCCCAACCAAGGTAAGCGGTAAATTGATCAAGATCGCTTTTAACCCACCGAAGGAGGAATCAGTTTATGAGAAAATCACAGAAGCAGAAATTGAGAACCTTATGAAAAGGTTGGGTGTTGGGCAATATAGATTTTTAACGCCTGGGGATGAGAGAAAAATAGCAAACGAAATTTTAAGGGCAAGGTATGGGGTTGAATTGTGGAAATTTTTCCTTGCTCTATCTCTTTTAACTTTTCTCATTGAGAGCATAATTTCAAGAAAAATGTGAGTATAGAAAATGAAAGTGGAAGTGCAAAGCTTGACAATTTATAACTCATCGGGAGACAAAATAACCGCGGATGTTCATTTTGTTAAGGAACTTCTCCCAGCACCTGTGGTCATTTATTCGCACGGTTTCCTTGGTTTCAAGGACTGGGGTTTTATCCCGTATGTGGCGGACAAATTCGCCGAAGCCGGTTTTGTTTTCATAAGGTTTAATTTTTCTCATAACGGGATAAGTGAAAATCCGAAGAAGATAACCGACTTTGAAAAACTTGCCAAAAATACGATATCAAAACAACTTGAGGACTTAACCGCCGTGATTGACTATGTCAGTGAAGAAGGTTTCAAGGTTTTAAACGATGGTCATTTATTTTTGATGGGTCATTCTGGGGGTGGTGGCATTTCAATTATTAAATCAGTTGAAGACGATAGAGTCGGTGCTCTTTGTCTGTGGGCTTCAATATCAACTTTTAGAAGATACAGCAAACATCAAGTTGAAGAAATGGAAAAAAATGGCTATATTTTCGTCAAAGTTCCTGACTCCCCGATTAAGGTTAGAATGGATAAAATCATCTTTGATGACTTTGCAAAAAATAAGGAAAGATATGAGATAGTGGATGCTTTTTCAAAGTTGAAAATCCCAACTTTAATTATACACGGAACGGCTGATGTTATCGTTCCTTTGATTGAAGCTGAACGACTTAGAGATGCGAATCAAAAGTTTTCAAAATTTGTCTTGATCCCGGAGGCAAATCACTTTTTCAATACTAAGCATCCATTCACTAACACGAGCGCTCAACTTGAAATGGCTATTAAAGAGTCAGTTGAATTTTTTAAGGGTGTTTTGAAAAATTTTGATTGAAAACAAAAAATTATTTTGAGATGAGGCAGATAAGAGCGATTTCACTTGATCAGTCAAAGATTAACTCTTTAACGAGGACACTTTGGGTAGTTGCATTTGCGGGATTAACTTTCATTGGGGCTAAAATTGAGATACCAACTCAACCAGTTCCATACACTCTGCAAACATTGTTTGTCTTGTTAAGCGGTGCTTTTCTTGGACCCTATCTTGGGGCTTTGAGTCAGATTTTATACCTTGCGCTTGGTTCAGTTGGTTTGCCTGTCTTTGCTGGACCAGTAGCTGGCGTATCTAAACTTATCGGACCAACAGGTGGTTACCTTCTTGCTTTCCCTGTATCGGCTTTTGTGGTCGGTTATCTTCTAAGGTTCAGGGATTCGTTTCTCTGGATTGTTTTTTCAATGGCTGTTGGTTTGACGATGATATTCGCGCTCGGGACTTTACATTTAAATTTCGTCCTGATACATAACTTTAAAGAGGCGGTGAAATCCGGGTTCTTGATTTTTACATTTTGGGACGCAGTAAAACTTTTCGCAGCAGTTTCAATTTACAAAACATTTAAGTCAAAGTTCATAATCAACCGATAGATTGAAATTCCTAATCGGCGCAAGATTTCCAACTATCTCCACATAGTTGTATTGGAGCAAGTTGTTGATGTTGAATATGATTTTCAACTTATTGAAGTTCAAGCCAAATCTTACATCAACGACATAGATAGGAACTCTTTCTTCTGCATCTGGCACAACCATTTTTAAAAGTTCATCAATCCTTTCGTATTTACTTATAAATCTGAAATCTGCGCCGATGGTGAAAAGTTTATACCCAGCACTTGCGTTTGCGTAGAAAATATGTTTCGGTCTGTATTTAAGTATGGCGTCTTCGCTTAAATCCCAAGGGAAGAGGTAAGTATAACCGAGCGACAAATTAACAGGGCTTAATGGAAGTAAGTTGGCGCTGAATTCAAGTCCTTCTATCCTTGCTTCCGTTACATTTTTGAAGAAAATTTTCCCGTCAACATCAAAGACGGGTTCAATCAAATTCCAGTAATAATTCCAGAACAGAGCAAAATCAATCATAGCGAGTGGATAAGTGAACCTAAAGCCGGTCTCAAGTGAAACTGCTCTTTCTGGTTTAAGCGAAGGGTTGGGCTTAACGGTTACACCTGCTGCTGTTGTGCTTGTGAACGCCTCGCTTATAGCAGGCGCTCTGAAACCGGTTCCGAATGATAACCGAAGGTTTGAATTTTGATGTAACCTGTAAATGACGCTGAATTTTGGGTTGATTTGACCGGTATATTTCAATGTGTCAAGTTTATACAAGTCACCCCTTAAACCGGCTGTGATGTTTGACCTTTCTGAAACTTTGATTTCATCCTGGATGTAAAATGCGATTGAGTGTGAGTTTCTACTTGCAAATAGAGTTGATTTTACAGCGTTTATTGAGGCATCTGCGCCGAAAATTAAAAGGTGTCTTTCGTTTGGTTGGTAGTTGAATTGTGTTTCAAGGTTTGTTGAGCCAGCAGTGCTTCTATTTTGCGGTGTGCCATTATCTGACCACTTGTTCCTGAAGAAGCTCGCTCTTATGATGTAGAAAAATTTTGAAGTTAAAATTTCCCTGTATTGGGCTGATAAATTAAACCTCTCCGAATTCACCATCGCTCCTATATCCTCGTCGCGTGGGCGTAGAGCATTGCTTAAGTTTTTCCAATAGAAAAATGTTTCGTTTTTTTGCCTGATGTAGTTGAAAATTAAGTTTATGTTTGAGTAAGGGGAAATGTTATACTTGAACTTTGAGAAGAGATTCCAGCGGTGATAGTTTTGATTTTGTTTATAACCCTCGTCAATGCTTCTTTGCAAGTGAATTAAAGTCCCAAGATTGCCAAGCGTTCCATTGAAAGAAGCAAAGCCACCATAGTAAAATCTTTCCCTCTGACTCCATTTCCACTGTTGATAATAAGGTTTGTCGTAGATTCCCAGATATGACCTGAACCTGAAAGTTTTCCCTTGACTTGTCTCTTTTGTTATAACATTTATTACACCACCTATTGCATTTGACCCATAAAGAGCTGAGCCAGCGCCTTTCACCACTTCAATTCTTTCAATTTGCCAGACGGGTATCGCTTCCCAGATTATTTCCCCAGCATCACCAGTTAAAAATGGCGCGCCATCAAAGAGCAGTAAAACTCTCGTCCCTGTCCCACGACTATAGCCACTTGAACCACGAATGTTAACTTGATATTGGATCATATTGACCCCGGGTACATACCTTAACACATCGTCAATCTGCAAATTGTTCCTTGTTGAGATTATATCGGATTCAACAACGGTTGAACTAACCGGGACCTCGCTCAACCTTTGTTCTCTTCGCGTCGCTGTTACCAAAACTGGCTCAACAGCATAAGCTGTCGGCTTAAGGGAAATTTTCAAATCAATCTCTTCGCCCGGGTTTATCGTCAAATCAAGTAGTTTTGTCTCATATCCGATAGCTGATAAACGGAGTTTATATTTTCCAGGCGGAATGTTTTTAATCGTGAATTTGCCCTCGTGATTGGTAGCGGAGCCAAGAAATGTGTTCAAGATTATCACATTCACGCCAAAAATTGGTTGATTCGTCTCAGCATCAACAACTAAACCAGTTAAAGTCCCTGTTTCTCTCCTCACTTGTTGTGAAAACATCTGCGTGAAAATTAATAGCGAAATTACGAAAAATCTCATAGACGGAATTTAATTTTGTTTTGTGATCAAATATCCGATTATCTCGCTTAACTTAAAGGGTTGCGGTGGGGGATTGTCAAAGTCACAGGTTATATTTATCCCCTTTATGAATTTTCCGGGCGGGATGTAAATCGGCGTTGGGATCGTATCGCTTAAAGTTGTGTCATATACACCTATCGCCTTCCAATCCGAAAATATATTTGAGCCGTATTGTAGAGCGACGACGATATATTCCCATTTTCCGGTATCAGCTTGAACTTCATATTTCGTTGAATCAACCCTTCGCGGTAATGATTCGCTATACTTTGCCTTTCCTTGCAGAACCTCATTTAAAATACCTTGGGGTGGGTAGTTTCTAAATGATACAACCCTCAAATCATAAATTGTATCTGGCCATGTTCCTTTGAAGAAAACAATTCCACCAAAACCTGGTTTCTCAGCCGTTGGGGGTAATTCAACCTCGGTTGGCTTTAATCCGTGATTGCAACTTTGAAGAAAAATTAAAACAAACAGCGCAAAGCGTCTCATTTTTGCAAAACTTGTTTTGTTTTTTTATCTTTGTCATAAATTGGCTAACAAAAATTAGAAGAACAGATGGCTAAACCAAAGGAAAAAGAGAAGAGAAGAGCTACTTTTCAAAAACACGAGATTCCATTTTCAAAGAAAAATTTCATGGTTCTTATCGTTGGCATAGTTATAATCTTCATCGGATTCTACTTGATGGCTATAGGTGGAGTTGATAGTTTCATAGCAATCACCCTTGCGCCGATTCTTCTTTTCCTCGCTTATGTCATAATCATACCTTACGGTATTTTGAAAAAATTTAAGAACGGGAAGGATTAACCTTTTTTAACGCTTCTTCCGAGTTTTTCCTCAACGCTTTTGACTTTGCTCTCAAGAGCTCCGACTCTTCCCTTTCTGTAGTCAACTTTGATTGTTATTGAAATCCTGTTGCAGTCCTCTTTTAGAGCTTCAAAACATTTTTTTATTGTGTTAAAGACATCGTCCCATTCCCCCTCAATTATAGTCCCCATCGGTGTCAATTTGTAGTCAAGCCCACTTTTATCAACTATATCAATGCATCTAGCTACATATTTTCTCACGCTTTCACCTTGACCTATCGGGGTCATGCTGAATTCACACAAGAGCATGGGTTAACTTTTGTTTGTTTTTTTGTTCAAGTAATCTATGTGCAAGGCGTTGATGCATTCCCCACAAAAGTAATAAAGCTTTTCAATGCCGATTGCCCTTTCAACCATTTCTTCCTTTTCAAATGTTTTTCCGCAAATCGTACATTTCGCCCTTGGTCCCGTGAGGTCTCCTGTGTTTTCTCTTTTCAAGAACAAACCATATCCGTAGAAAATTGAAAAGATAACTATCAAAACAATGACCGCGATACCGATCAGACCAACCATCTTCTATTTCTCTTTTTTGATGACATATTTCTCGTAAATTTCACGAAGTCGCTTCATTGAAAGAGAGTCAAGGTCTTCATCATCTTTATGCCTTTTCAAAAACATTTCAAAATCGTATTTGTCTTTACCTTTGAGTCGGTATGAAATCCTTTGTAGTTCTTCAATCATTTTTTTCTGTTCGGCGTAGGTCGTCATGGCGTTAATTTTTGTATTTTAAAAAGAGTAGACGATACTCAGGATGAAAGTTATGGTATCAAAGTTCACTCTTGTTTTGAAAGGCGTCGGATCAACGGAGATGATGTAGCCGTTGTAATTTATGGTGTTACTTTTAAATTGACTTTCTACATCAACGATTGGGTCGCGGAATTTGATTTCGGCTCTTAAGCCGAGATTTTTTGAAAAGTTTCTTTTTACGCCTGACATCACTTGAATACCGATGGTGATAGGTGATTTGGTCACTTTACTTTCAATGTCGTGGATTCTTTTTGTGAAGTTTCCTTTATATGCGCCAAGTCCACCGCCGATATAAACTTCCCATTTCTCTGAGCTGAAAGGCGCCACGAAAAATGCGCTTAATTCAACGATGTAAATTTTATATCTGTCTTCAACTGGGATTTTAACAAGGCGATTTGAAATCGTCCGAGTAAGGAAGCCGTCAACTTTTTTGTTCACAATTTCAAAAGACGCACCGAGAAAATAACCGTTTTTTATCCGATGTCTTAAATCAGCTGAAATTCCAAACCAACTGTTAATCTCGTTAGATAAATTACGAACGCCAGCATCACTTGATATTATGTTCGGGAAAACATTGGCTGATAGGATATAATTTAAACTTGCGCCGAATTCTCTCTCCGACTGAGCGAGTATGGCATTTAAAGAGAGAAAAAGGGCAAAAATTAAATTTTTATAAGTCATAATTCAAAAATGGTTTTGTTCATTGCTCAAAGTAAAGCGCCCTGTTATCAACGATTTTTGCATTCTTTTTTAGGTTGTCAAGCCAAGTGAAAAACAGCAAATTCCTCTTCTCGTTGTAAATCTGCTCTTTCAATGATTCATATTGCGACTTGTAAAATGTTGTATCAAAAGGAGTTTTGTTCACAAGTTGAATTATATAAACATTTGAATTCCCTTTTATCGGCTCCGAAATTTGATTTATCTTTAAGTCAATCAACTTACCGAAGACATTTTCATCGGTTCCTATGCCAGGGATACCACCCGAAAGTGTAAAGCCGGAAGCGGTTTTGACCTCAAGCGTTGAATCAAGCCGTGTTATTCCATCAAGTCCTTCAGCTTCATTTAGTTTCTTCCTGAGGTTTGCTAGGTACTCATATGCTTTATTTTGAAGTTTTTCCCTTCGTATTCTCACTTTTATCGCCTCTTTTACCTCTTCAAGAGGTCTGATTCCGCCTTCTTTTATCTCTGCGACGGTGAACACAGCAAATCCACCTCTAATTTTGAAAACAGGGCTTACGCTTCCAACCTTATTTGAGAAAGCCCAATCGGAAATTGATTTATTCATCCCGATTCCTGGGATAGGTGAATCCTTTGTAAATGGTGGGGTTGTTTTGACATCAAGACCGAGTGATGTTGCTTCCTGGACGAAATTTTTACCGCTTACGGTGTGACTGAAATCCTGGGCTCGTTTTCTCTGGGATTCTATTGTTTCTGAACTCGCCCTTACGCTTAATTTTAAATTGGCAACTTTTAACTCTCTGTTATCTTTTGCGACGACTTTGATTATGTGAAGACCGTATTGAGTTCTAACTGGTCCGACGATTTGCCCGGGCTTTGCTTTAAAGCAGGCTTCTTCAAATTCTTTAACCATCCTGCCCTTTCCAAACCATCCAAGGTCTCCACCTCTTCTTGCTGATGCTTGATCGGTTGAGAATGTTCCCGCAAGTTTAGCGAAGTCCTCGCCTTTTTTAGCAAGGTCAAGTATTTCCTTGGCGAGTTTATATGCCTGTGCGGAGTCGCGACCTATTGGGACAAGTATATGGCTTGCGCGGACAAAAACATCGCTTCCTTTCCGCTCGTCAATTATCTTTACAAGGTGGAACCCATCGCTGAGTTTTAAAGGTCCAACTATTTCACCGACCTTTTTGTCCCATATCTCGTTTTCAATTTCTGCTGGCAGTTCACCATGTTTGAAAAATGCATCGGTGTACGGAAGTTCGGAGTAATTTTTGACCAGTTCAATGAAATCAGCTCCTTGCAGTGCTTGTTGTTTTAGATTCTCAAGCTCTCTGATAACTGAAGCGGAGTCCTCAGAGGAAGGCGCGTCAGAGAAGAGCACATATTTTAAACGTCTTGTTTCTTGTATTCTAAAATCGCTTTGGTGATTCCTGTAGTATTCCCTTATTTCTTCTTCCGTTGGTTCAGTTATTTCCTTTGCAAACCTATTTGGGTCAAGGGAGATGTATTTTATTTCGTATCGTATATTTTGCTTTTCAAATCTTTCCTTTATTTCGCCCTCACTTACACGAACACTTGCAAGGAGACGGCTTTGAAGTTTTTCTGTCAATCTTTGCGCTTTGAGGAATTTTTCAACCTCTATCCAAAATTGTCTCGCTTGAGGCGATGTCGCTTTAAGAGCTCTTTCAAGAAGCGCTCTATCAATGTTTCCTGTTGAATCAACAAAGTTTCTTTTCACTGGTTCAGGCAGTGTCTCCGGGGAGTTGAGAACCCAATCCGTTATTTCTTCATCTGTGACAGTTATACCAAGTTTCTTTATTTCTTGTTCAATGAGTTTTCTGTTTACGAGTTGATCCCAGACCTGATTTCTTATTTGTTCAATCATAAAGTCGTCCGGGTCATTTCCTGTTCTTTGTTTAAAGTTTTCAATTTCCATTTCAAGGGCTTGGTTAAACTCTTGATAGGTTATCTCCTCGCCATTGACAACTCCTATTGGTTCCCTATAGCCACTGAAACCGCGGTGGTGTCTTCCCGTTATGTCCATTCCCCAGTCAAGGACAATCGTCAAAAGGAAAAGTATGACAAGAGATAACAAAATTGCTGGTAGATTATCTCTCATTTTAGCCATTATAGGCATGGTGCGTCTTTCACCTCAAATTTGGTTTTGAATTTTTTGTAAATTTAAACCAAAAGCGCTTAAAAATCAATTAAAGCATCCCAATCTTAACTTTCCCGTTTTTGAAAAATTTGTGAAAAGGTTTCAAAGATGACTTTTGAACTTTGCATAAAATTTTTTTAACTTAATTTCGCGAAGTAGAAACAAAATCAGGAAATATTTAGGTATGCGATTATTAAATTACAGAATTTTGCTCAGAAAAGAGCCAGAAGGTGGTTACACAGTAATCGTTCCCTCTCTTCCCGGTTGTGTTACATATGGTGAGACGATAGAAACCGCAATAGAAATGGCAAAGGAGGCGATTGAATTATACATTGAAAGCTTGAAAGAACACGGTGAAGATATACCAACAGAGGAAAATACTTTAGAATATACCCTGACCATAGAAACCGATGTCTAAAATTCCTTCACTCACCCCACAAGAAGTCATAAAAATCCTTGAAAAGAAGGGTTTTGTGCTTGATAGAACCAAAGGTAGTCACCATATTTACTATCACCCTGAGACGAAAAGAAGGGTTGTTGTACCACTACATAAAAAGGATTTGCCAAAGGGAACATTATTTGAAATTTTGAGGCAGGCAGGTATAAGTAAAGAAGAGTTGAAAGAGCTTTTGTAAAAATCACAAGAAAATTACACAAAATATCTCAAACCCTCCACCACTTGAAATTTATCTTTGTTCGTATTAATTTAAACTTGCCTTTTAAAATAAAATTTTGAGGTGAAAAGATGAGATTTTTTAAGAACCTTCTTTTGCTTTCATTTGTCTTGATTTTTGTTTTCTCAGGTTGTACAACTTATCAAGCAACCAAACCATCTTACCTTGCCTATCTTGACACCGTAAAAGCGGGTCAATTTGACACAGGAAAGATGTGGACATTTGATTATCCTCCGATTGATTATTTTGCAAAGACATACGGTTTTACGCCTACTTCCGATTGGTTTGAAAAGGCACGGCTTTCGGCTTTGCGTCTTCCAAATTGCTCTGCTTCGTTCGTTTCTGAAGATGGTCTCGTTATGACAAATCATCACTGTGCAAGGGGCGCTCTTGACGCAGTAAATCGTGAGGGTGAAAATTTGCCCGAAACGGGATTTTATGCGAAAACACTTGAAGAGGAAAGAAAAGTCCCAAATCTTTATGTTGACCAGCTTGTTTTAATTGAGGATGTCACAGAAGAGGTTCAAAAAGCATTTGAAATGGGGAAAACTGACGAAGAAAAAGTTGCAAACCGAGACAAGAAAATAAGGGAAATCCAAGAGAGATATTACAAGAAGTTCAAGGAGACGAATCCAAAGGATTCTATGGTTTTCAGCGTTGTGACTTTTTATAACGGTGGGAAGTATTCGCTTTATGGTTATAAAAGATATACCGATGTGCGTCTTGTTTATGCGCCCGAGACAATAGTTGCTTACTTTGGCGGTGACCCCGATAATTTCACATATCCAAGGTATGACCTTGATGTTGCTTTTTTCAGAGTTTATGAGGATGGAAAACCCGTTAAAACAAAGTATTACTTCCCATTCAGCAAGACGGGGATAAAAGAAGGTGACCCTGTTTTCGTAATCGGTAATCCCGGGAGGACAAACCGACTTTTAACCGTAGCTCAACTTGAATTTTTCAGGGATTATAGCTACCCCTATACACTCTCGCTTCTTGATAACCTTGTCAAAATTTATTCGGAATTTCTCGCGAAGTATCCCGAGAAGAAATTGAAATATCAAACGCGATTATTCGGCTTTTCAAACTCTCAAAAGGCATATACTGGGCGACTTGCTGGTTTGAGAGACCCATATCTTATGGCGAGGAAACGTGATTTTGAAGCGAAGTTTAAAAATTCCGTACTTGGAAATCCCGAATTGAAAGCAAAGTATGGAAACCTCTGGGATGAAATAGCCAAGTATCAGGTTGAAAAGGCGAAATTGTTCTATGAGCTTCAAGCGTATAATTTCGCAGGGACTGGGAGAAGCGTTTATTTCAGGATTGCTAATGACCTTGTTGAGTACGCGGAGCAAATGAAACTTCCCGAGGAAAAGAGAGCGGAAAATTACAGGGGTGAGAGGTTAAAGGCGACAAAAGCGAGAATTTATCCGTCCGAGATTGAGCCAGAACTTGAGAAGATGACGCTTGCTTATCAATTAAGTTTTATGAAGTCGGTTTTCGCTGATAAAAATTCCGCGTTTAATGAGCTTTTGCGAGGGAGGTCACTTGAAGAAGCGGTTAATTATTTGCTTTCAACCACGATTTTGACGGATAAAGAAAAGGTTATGAAGCTTGTTGAGGGTGACCCGAATGCGATTTTGAATTCAAATGACCCGTTCATTTTATTCGTCGTTAAGACAAGAGCAAGGGCGAACGAAGTGCGCGAAAAATATAATCAAATCACAGCGAAGGAATCAGCAAAGCTTCAACTTCTTGGAAGGGCGATTTTTGATGTCTATGGCACATCAATACCACCGGATGCGACATTTACTTTGAGGATTGCTGATGGCGTCGTCAAAAGTTATGAATATAACGGGACAATTGCGCCACCTATAACGACATTTTACGGACTTTTTGATAGACATTATTCATTTAAAGATACAGAGAGAAGGGACTGGGATTTGCCCGAGAGATGGAAGAATTTGCCAGCGACATTTGACCTCAGCACTCCGCTTAATTTTGTCGCTACAAATGATATAATCGGAGGAAATTCCGGAAGCCCCGTCGTTAACAAGAATCTTGAAGTTGTCGGCTTGATCTTTGACGGAAATATTGAAAGCTTACCCGGTGATTTCATTTATGTTGACGAAAAGAACAGAGCTGTTGCAGTTCATGTTAAAGGTATAGTTGAAGCTTTAAGGCATGTTTACAACGCTGATCGGATAGTTGATGAGATTGAAGCTGGGCGAATTGTGAAATGAAAATTAGCTTGGGGCTCGGCGCTCTGTTTATGTTGAGCGTTTGAGCCCCTCTTAATTTAAAAAAGAAAAAGAAGGAATGCTTTTGAAGAAAAAAATCCCCATTCACACGCAGATAATCATCGCTCTTATATTCGGAGCTATATTCGGTGTGATTTTTAGCGTTGATGCGCATAAGTTGAAGATAACAACGAAGAGCGCAAAGGGAGAAGAGAAAGCGATTGTTGAGAGATGGGAAAAGGCGGAATTTATCTTATCTGAGGTTAAAAGGGAATTTTCAAGCGACGATCAGGCAAAAATAATTAAGTTTTTCCGCGACCTTTCACCTTCTGACAAGGCGAAGGTTGTTTTGATTTTTTACAAGAGAATGGATTCGGGGGATTTTAAAGAGACGCAGGTTATAAAATTTGAAAATATCGTTGAGATACAAAAAGTCAAGACGATCGCGACGGAGATAAAACCGATAGGGACAATTTTTGTTCGTTTGTTAAGTTTTCTTGCTATTCCGCTTGTGATAGCATCTTTAGTCGTGGGGGCAGCGAGTTTGGGAGATATAAGAAAGGTTGGTAGAATAGGTGGGAAAACGATTGTTTATTATATAGTCACTACATCGCTTGCTATAACGATAGGGCTTATTTGTGCGAATTTTATTCAGCCAGGGAATAAAATTTCACCAAATATAAGGGATAGAATCGCTTCTGAATATCAAGCGGATATAAGTGAAAAGATACAGCAAGAGCTCGGTGTTGATGTCGTTGATTTTTTGGTGAACATCGTCCCGACCAACCCGATAAATGCGATGGCAAACGGGAACATGCTTCAAATCGTTTTCTTTGCGGTTATATTTGGCATAACTTTGACGATGGTTGATAAAAATAAATCCGATGTTGTCATCAGGTTTCTTGATGGCGTCAGCGATACAATGATAAAGATGGTTGACCTTGTTATGAAGATTGCGCCTTACGGTGTCTTTGCTTTAATTTCCGCAACGGTTGCTGATTTTGGCTTCGGCATTCTTTCTACATTGCTTTGGTATATAATTACAGTTTTAATTAGCTTAGCGATACATTTATTTGGCGTATATTCGCTTTCAGTTAGATTTCTCGGTGGGATGAATCCATTGAGATTTTTCAAGGGTATGAGGGAGGCGCAAATAATTGCTTTCAGCACGAGCTCAAGCGCAGCGACTTTGCCGATAAATTTTGAATGCACTGAAAGAAATCTCGGAGTTCCAAAGCAGATAACAAGTTTTGTTTTACCGCTTGGAGCTACAATAAACATGGATGGAACAGCACTATATCAAGGAGTAGCATCCGTTTTCATTGCTCAAGTTTATGGCTTTAATCTTGACATAACGCAACAACTTACAATTGTTCTCACCGCTACGCTCGCTTCAATTGGAACTGCCCCGGTTCCCGGAGTTGGTTTAATTATGCTCGTTATGATTTTGAAGGCAATCCATATCCCCGCTGAAGGGATTGCTTTAATCCTCGGTGTGGATAGAATTCTTGATATGTGCCGAACCGTTGTGAATATAACTGGCGATGCGACCGCAGCTGTTTTCGTGGCAAGGAGCGAAGGTCTGATGAAAAACTCTTCTTCAAGTTAAGCGATGAAAATGAAGTTTTCTGTTTTAGTTTTAATCCTTTTGTTTTATATTGAATCGCCCGTTTTCCGTTACAATGTCGCTCATACAGGAAACTATACGGGCGAAAAACTGCCAAAACTTGAAAAAATAAGATGGCGCTTTAAAACTGGCGGAACAATATATTCTTCACCAGCTGTGGTGAATAACACCGTTTATTTTGGTTCAAACGATGGCTTTTTCTATGCCCTTGATTTCAAAACTGGAAAACTTAAATGGAAATTTAAAACGAACAACACGATTGAAACATCACCGGCATATTTTGACGGTAAAATTTATTTCGGTTCAAACGATCATTATTTTTATTCGCTTGATGCCAAAACTGGGAAAGTTGTTTGGAAGTTCAAAGTTGAGGGTTGGCTTATGAGCTCTCCAATAGTAGTTGATGGCATTGTTTATTTTGGTTCTGGTGAAGGAGTTCTCTATGCGCTTGACGCAAGAAGTGGGACAATAGTTTGGAAATTTAAGGCAGGGAAAGCGATATATTCTTCGCCCGCTTATTTCAATGGGAAAGTTTATTTTGGTTCGCTTGATAAAGGTTTTTATGCAGTTGATTCAAAAACGGGGGAAATAGTTTGGAGCGTTTCAACCAGTGGGATGATAACGAGTTCTCCTGTTATTTCGCGCGGGATGGTCTTCTTTGGCTCGCACGATGGCAAGCTTTATGCAGTTGATGTTCAAACCGGAGTTATCAAATGGACATTTCAAACGCGTGGTCAAATAACCCAAACGCCAGCGGTTGACGACAAAGCAGTTTATTTCAGCTCCGCCGATGGTGCTTTTTACATCGTTTCTCTAAATGGAAAACTCATTTGGAAGTTCGCTCTTGATGAGATTTCAATATGGAGCCCATCAGTTGTCGCTGGTGATTTTATTTATGTCGGAGTTAACACTGCGACTTATTCTGGAATTTACCGTTTAAATAGGAGAACCGGTGGGATGGATGTTGCGTTTGATATGACGCATCGTGTTTTTTCATCTCCGATAATTGTTGATGGTGTTTTGCTTGTTGGTTCTAAGGATAATTTTTTATATGCGATTGAATGATTTTAAAAATTAATTTCTGTGCCGATGATAGCACTTTTTGCAGGGACATTGCTTGGCTTGATCATTTCTATTCCGGTTGGACCGATAAATTTGACAGTTTTGACCAAGGGAATGAGAGATGGATTTAAACCGGCTTTTTGGACAGGCGTTGGTTCGGCGACGATGGAATTTATCTATTGTCTTCTTGCTATGTTTGGCATGGGCGCTATTGTTGAACATTCGCTTGGTAATTTACTTGTTCAAATTGTCGCCTTTGCGATACTTGTTTATTTTGGGTTCAGAAATTTGATCGTCCATCCGAGGAAAATTCACAATGGAGAGACGATGCTTAACAACGGCAATGGGAAAGTCAATTTTATAAAGAAATATCATATTCAGGGTTCATTCCTTGTCGGGATGGTTTTGTATGCTTTAAATCCAACTTTTGTCATATTCTGGATAACCGTTGCTGGAATTGTTAAGTCAACGAGCTTGATTTCAAACTCATTTGATAATTTGTTCTTTGCCCTTGGCGTGGGTCTTGGGGTTGTGCTTTGGTTTTACCTTCTACTTAAGTTTATTCACAACTTCATTGAGTTCAGAGCCAGAACTATCGCTCTCTTTCACCGAATCTCAGGGGTGATCATTTTGTTTTTCGCCTCATATCTTGCCTATGAAATTTTGAGAAAATTAATTTAAAATTTTATGCTATACTGTACTTCGTTTGAGACAAACATCGGCATAATTTACATTGCTTCGTCTGAAAAAGGGGTTTGTAAAATCTCGCTTACGCTTAATTCGTCGGGCGAGTTCAAGTCCTGGATAAAGAAGCACTTTTCGGAGTTTGAGGTGGTTGAAAGTAAAAAGGAAAATAAAGAGGCGATAGAGCAAATACGGCTTTATCTTGCGAGGAGGTTGAAAAAGTTTGATGTCCCGATTGATTTGATCGGGACGGATTTTCAAAAGTTCGTTTGGCGTGAGACGATGAAAATCCCATACGGTGAGACAATAACTTATTCGGAGCTTGCGAAAAGAATTCACAAGCCAAAAGCATATCGTGCGGTTGGAAACGCACTTGGTGCAAATCCATTGCCGATAATTGTACCTTGTCATAGGGTGATCGCCTCTGATGGTTCGCTTGGTGGTTATAGTGGTGGGATCAAAATAAAGGAATTTTTGCTCGGTCTTGAAGGTGCGAAAAGTGTTTTAGTTTTTTGTTCTTCTCGCAACAGTTTTAAATGCACAGGTTAAAATCGTTGATTCAAATGGTTTGAACTTTAAACCATTAACAGCGAGTTTTTACGAACCGAGGATGGGCTTGATGAAATACTTTGATAGGAACAGTTTGAAAGTTGACATTGGGAATTCCCTTGACATTTTTCAATTTCCCCTTGGTTTTAATCGTCTCACAGTTGGAGCTGATTTCTTTGCTTATACGCTCGTAAATAATCATGGTTTCCTTGTCCTTCGGGTTGAGGCAATTGATGGCTTTTTTGGCGGAAATGTGAGCTTTAGAAGTGATGGCTTTTCTGCAAGGTTCAGGGTTCTTCACAGAAGCGCTCATCTTGTAGATGAGTATGATGAATTAAGTGTTAAGCCATTTCCATTTACAATGGAGTTTTTTGATTTACTTTTTGCGTTGGAGAAAAAAACGGGTAGATTTTACGCCGGTTTGAATTACATATTTAGAAGCAAGCCAAGGGATTTGAAAAAGATTTATGTTCAGCTTGGATTTGAATTTTACAAAGAGATAGCCACTCAATTATCGTTTTTCAAGTCGCCGATTTTATTCGTTTTTTCTTCCGATTTGAAGTTTCACAGTTCGCAGGGATTGAATTTAACAGGTGGTGTTAAGTTCGGGCGTTTGTATTCAAGAGGGATGTTGTTTTACCTCGTTTATTACGATGGTTTTGATATTTATGGGCAATACTTTAATTTAAAGAGAAAGTTTGGCGGTTTTGGGTTATCTTTTGACTTCTAAAAAATTTTTGCGTTGAATATGCGTCTTCCAGAGGATAAAATAGAAGAGATAAGAAATTCGGTTGATATTGTTGATTATATCAATCAGTTCGTTCCGTTGAAAAAGGTTGGGAAAAATTATGTTGGTTTGTGTCCGTTTCACACAGAGAAAACGCCTTCATTCACGGTTAGCCCTGATAAACAACTTTATCATTGTTTCGGGTGTGGTGCTGGGGGAAATCTTTTCAACTTCATAATGCAATACGAAAAGGTTTCATTTATTGAGGCGGTTAGAAAGATAGCTGAATATGCCGGGGTTGAACTTCCGAAGCCAGAGAAAGCAGAGCGTTGGATTGAGACGGAGTATGAAGAACTTTACGAGGCGAATCGTTTTGGGGCTTCTTTCTTTTATAGAAATTTGACGAAAAGCCCCGAGGGTAAAAAGGCGCTTGAATATCTTTACAAGCGTGGTATAAATGATGCTTCAATAAAAATTTTTGGAATTGGTTATGCTCCCGATCAATGGGATGCGCTTGTGCAATATGCAATGAAGCAGAACTTTCCGCTTGATTCACTTGAAAAAGCCGGCTTGATCGTCAAGAGGGAAGACGGGGCTTATTACGATAGGTTTAGGGATAGGGTTATTTTCCCGATATTTTCGCTTTCTGGCAGGGTTGTTGCGTTTGGCGGTAGAAGATTAAAAGATAACGAAGATGTACCAAAGTATATAAACTCGCCAGAGACGAAGGTTTATTCAAAAAGCAAAATTTTATATGGATTATATCAAGCAAGGGACGAAATAAGGAAAAAGGGCTATGCTATTTTGGTTGAGGGTTATATGGATTGCGTTTCGCTTTTTCAAGCCGGGATTGAAAATGTAGTTGCTTCAAGTGGAACTTCATTAACCGATGAACAGATAAGGTTGCTTTCAAATTACACCAACACGATTTATTTGGTCTACGATGCCGATTCTGCTGGTGCTAAAGCGATGTTAAGAGGGGTTGACATGATACTTGCGCACGGGCTTGATGTTTATGTTGTCAAGTTGCCTGAAGGTGAAGACCCTGATTCCTTCATAAGGAAAAATTCAAAAGACGAATTTTATGGTTTGATTGAAAATGCTGTCAGCTTCATTGAGTTTAAAGCGCAAACATACCAACAGCTTGGCAAATTTGATGACCCAAATGTGAAATCAAAAGCGATACGCTCCCTCGTTGAGTCAATATCAAAAATTCCGGATCAGTTGAAGCGTAGTGTTTTCATAAAGGAAGTTTCATCAAAGTATAAATTACCTGAAAAAGTTCTTGCCCTTGAACTTGAAAATGTGATATTGAAATCAAGGAGAAAAGAGGATAAGCAGATTGATTGGACTTCAAATCAAGTTTCAAAAGTTAAGTCAATCCCTGCTGAGGAAAGAGACCTCGTGAAAATTTTGTTTGAAGCGGATGAATCGGTTTTAAAATTTGTCTTTAATTACATTAAACAAGCTGATATTGAAAGCGAATTCGTTAAGTTGATCTATCAATCGGTTTATCAATCTTTTAGTGAGGGGAGAAAATTGAACATTCACGAATTCTTGCAAAGTGTAAGCGATGATGATTTCAGAAGTTTTGTGACGAGCACGGTTTTGGGGAAATATGAGGTTAGCAAATTCTGGCAAAAAAGATTTGGACGGGAGGATGAATATTATGAGGAGATATGGAAGGCGGTTGATGATGTTTTAACAAAATTTTACACCAAGAAGATTTTGAAGATTGAGGAGGAGCTGACTCAAGAGATAAAAAAGGCGGAAGAAGCAGGTGATGATGAGAAACTTTCCGAACTTTTGGCGAAAAAGAGTGAGATCAACCGCAGGAAAAATATATTTGCGAATCGTGGCTTTGCTGATATCATCAAAAAATATCTGAAATCACTAAATCAAGTGTGAGATATGGTGATAATAAAGGAAAACAAATGCGATTTTTGCGGGTGTTGTGTTGGTGTTTGCCCAGAAAATTGTATTGAGTTATACGAGGCGAAGATAGAGATAATTCACGAGTTATGCACGAATTGCGGGAAATGCGTTTGGGCTTGCCCTTTTGAAGTTCTTGAACTTCAACTTCCACAAAAGAAAATGAGGGAGTGAAAAGATAGATGGCTTTTGGTAAAAATTTCCCGAGCGGTGATCATTACGATATAATTGTTGTTGGAGCTGGACCATCGGGGACAACTGCTGCGAGGTTTTCAGCTCTAATGGGATCAAAGGTTCTCGTACTTGAAAAAGATAGAGATGTCGGCTATCCTGTCAGATGTGGCGAAGCGGTAAGCCATGAAGGTCTTGTTCAATTTCTACAGCCAGATCCGAAGTGGATTGCAAGCACCGTCAGATATTTCAAACTTGTTGCCCCCAATGGCAAAGTTATCAAGCCAAATATTGAAGGATATGGCTATATACTTGAAAGGAGAATTTTTGACTATGAATTAGCCAAAATTGCGGTTGAGTGTGGCGCTGAAGTTGTGACAAAAGCATATGTCAATGGTTTGATTTTGAATGACGGTAAAGTTGAAGGTGTGAAGGTCTTGTTAAATAACACTGAACAAGTTGAGATAAGGGCGAAAATAGTTATCGGAGCCGATGGGGTTGAGTCAAGGGTTGGTAGATGGGCTGGGCTTGATACCACTTGCAAACTTCAAGATATGGAGTCAGCTGCTCAGATGACATTGACAAACATAGATGTTGAGCCAGATACTTGTTATTTTTACTTCGGTGAAAAAGTAGCCCCAGGGGGTTACCTTTGGGTTTTTCCAAAAGGAAAAAACACAGCAAATGTTGGCATCGGTATCGCAGGAATTTACGGAAGGCAAAGGCATGCTTTGAGTTATCTTGAAGAGTTTATTGAGAAGAATTTCCCCGGGGCTTCAATTTTGACGGTGATAGCTGGCGGTGTTCCCTGTGCAAAAACAGCGGAGAGAATCGTGACAAAGGGCTTAATGCTTGTTGGCGACGCTGCGCATCAAGTTAATCCTGTCTCAGGTGGCGGAATTATAAGCGGTATGATAGGCGGTAAGTTAGCCGGGCAAATCGCCGGACAAGCAATAAGGGAAAAAAATCTTGATTTGATTTTCAAGTATCAGGAAGAGTGGCACAAAGTTCTCGGTCAAAGGCACGAAAGATATTACAAAATCAAACAATTCATTTACAAGTTTTCCGATGAGAAGCTCAATCAAATAGCTGATGAACTTGAAAAAGTACCGTATGAAAAATTGACTTTGAAGACGCTTTTCATGACGGCTGTCAAAGCACAGCCGTCGCTTTTGATTGAGGTAGCTAAACTTTTCCTTTGAACAAAAAAGGGGCGGTCAAAAGACCGCCCCTTAAAACTTTACGCGGTTGTCGGTTTTAACTTTAACACCTTGCTTAGCATATATCCAACGGTGACCAATCCCGCTATGAACACAACAGCAAAAACGATCAGAACCGAAAGTTGCAATTGAACATCAAATTGTTCTGGTTTAAAATAATTTTCAAGATAAGCATGTCTTAGGATATCACGCATTATTGACATCCCAGCGATTGTAAGGAAAAGGGCAACGATTCCACCTATGGCAAGTAGTTTTGGATTTTGGGCGTTAAATGAGAGAAGAATTAAAATCAAACTTATAAGCGAAAGCAAGACGGACAGTCCGAATACGATCGTTGCGAGTGTGTTTTCGCCCATGTAGAGGAGAATAAATTCCTTTTTCAAGCTTAACAGAAACCATATTCCAACTGCATATTGAACGATAGTTCCGAAGACGAACCACAAACCGCCATACTTTATAGCCCACCTGCCGTATTTTTCATCCTTACTTATCTTCCCAAGTCCATAAATTAACACAAGCAAGCCAGCCACTGAAATTGAAGCGACGAGGAAATGCAGATATCTTGGTATAACTGTTGGGTCGTCAAAGTTGAAATTTGTCCCGTGTGGGTTAGCGAAATATTTTTGAGCCCATTTTTCAGGTGTGAGCATCAAGACGAGATTGTTCGTGTAAATCAAGCCGATTATGGCAAAAAGTACAGCGCTTCCAAGGACAATCCATGCCCTTATGCCGGATAACTTTTCAAAGTTAAATTGATAAATGTAATAGCCGTAGTATCCAATTATCAAAAGAAGTATGACTGCAAGCCAAGGCCAAGCCATGATTATGGATGATGTGTAAAAGTATTGACCGTATAAAACCTGCAGAAATAAAAGTGGCGCTATACCAAGCGTTATCGTAAATGCGGTTGCGATCGGTAGCATTTTTGAGAGCGAGGATGAGAGATTCGTATGAAATTGGTTGCTCTTTTTTCTTCCGATGAGGTCTGTGATCCCAGCTATAAATCCACCGCCGAGGGTGAAGTTCATGGCAATAATGTGTAATATAAATGTCAGTACGAGCAAGAACTTCAAAAGCCAGTATGGAGCTGGCAATGGGATTGGATCAGGTTCGGGCAAAATTATTTGGCTGTTCATTTTTAAAACCAATTTTTGTTTTTACTTGTTCAAATTATAAAGCCATTTTGCAAGAGTTTTTCTTTCTTGCTCAGTCCCATAAAATGGAGGCATAAAACCTTTAAGCATATCAAGGTGTTGAAGCTGAAAATCAATGTATGTCTCGCTCCAACCGCTGACGAGTTTCTTTATCCCATTGTAACCGTCAATCGTGTGGCAACTTTGACATTGAACCTTGAAAATTTCCTCCCCGGCTTTGAGCATGTTTTCATCGTTGATTTCCTTAACGCTCACCCATTTTGCAACATTTAAAGTCCCAAGTGAGTTAATTTTCTCTGCTGTTTCTTTTAAAATTGAGTTTGAGTACATATACTCATAAATGATATAAGGTTTTCTCACCGCTTCCCTGACCCATTCAGTTACAGCCGTAACCATGAATCCAATTACGAGAAGACCGAGTGCAAAAGCAAATGAAGTTTGCCTTGGTGTTTTGATTGGACCAAGCCATGCAAACAATGCAATTATGAAGGAGAAAACGACGCTTAAGGCAGCAAATATCGTTACAGCAGGAGCTCCGCCCATTGATATTTCACGCGCAAGCGGAGGTATGACGGAGATGTACCAAATGCCAGCCACAGGGATAAGTATAAACGCTGGAACGAGCCATTTCCCTGAGTATTGAACAAGCTCAGCTCTTAAATTTTCGTCTTTCAATCTCGTTGCGGTTAAAAGAGAGTAAAGACCTGCCAGCGCTAATGCGACGCCAGTCCTTATGAAAAGCGATGGGAAGTAAGACGGATTGAAAAAGCCAAGCCAGAATTTCTTTGATGGTTCAGTGAACGGGATATTGACCCAACTTCCGGTTGTCAACATAAAGGTTAAAATACCGTTGATGATCACCAAGCTCAGATACGCTCCAGCGAAGTAAATCCATCCAATTATGTTATGCGTCTTTGGGTCAAGTTTGTCCCAAGTCGCATAGTAGATTAAAATTGCCGAAATTTCAACGATGAAAAAGACCCATTCAATCGCCCAACCAAAGACATAGCTGTGAATCAAAGTAGATGTAGCACTCGGGTGAACGAGCCCGATCGTGAACCAAATTCCAACGCCTGAAACTGCCCCTAAGACAACCGTTAAAAGAAGGAAAAATCTTGAGTGTTTTTTCAGGTAATCAATTAGTGCTTTGTTGTTTTCCTTGATGGCTTTTCTCTCCGTTAACGCAAGGTAAAGTCCGCCTCCAACTGCGAAATGCGAAACGAAAACATGGATGATTGCTACAAATCCGATTAAAAGTCCTCCTCCAATTAGTGGGATGTCCCAGATTGGGTAGTTCATAGAAGTTCTCCTTGAACTTTATTTTTGATTCGCAAATAATTTAACTTTTGGGGGATTTAAAAGTCAAGTTAAAATTTTTTAATTTTCATATGTGGCTTCCAAGGGAAGTTCTTTCCAGAATTTAAGCTGAAAGCGTTCGGGTTTTCACCAAATGATTAATCTTTTCGGGCGTTTCAACTTGACATTTAAAATGAATTTTTTTATTATATACCTGAAAACATATAAACTTAGTCAGGAGGCGATCATGAAGAAATTAACACCGACGGACATCAAAGTGATGCTTTTGAAGAAAGGTATAAAGCAGAAAGATCTTGCGGAGGCGCTTGGCGTCACCGAGTCGTATGTCTCGCAAATAATTAAGGGAAAGAGGGTCGCAAAAAAATATCGCGACAAATTGCTTGAGATCGTCCAAAAAGGTTTGCCAAAGAAAAAGAAATAACCCGACAGAGTATAGTTTAGATTAAGATGCTCAAGCTTTATGATCTTGGTGTTGCTTGGGAGTGGGAATATGATGTTGATTTCGTTGAAATGATAGAGCGTAGGTGTCGTGATAGAAATTTGACAGTTTATTTCATAACCCCGGAGAATTTTGAAGATGCTTACAATAAGATCAAACGGGGGGAATTAAGTTTCCTTGTTTATTTTGATAGAGCTTTTGATGTTGATGACGACTTTTTAGAGTTAAATCTTTTGCTTGAAAAATCAGGTGTGAGGATGATAAATAGATACGAGTATATGTTGAAGGCATCTGATAAAGCAACGATGCATCTTGAACTGTTAAGTTCAGGCGTTCACCTTCCTTATACCTTAATCATCCAACCATACGATGAAAACCCATCCGTTGAAATTGATGAAAATTCACTTGAAGTAATCGGTCGTCCTTTTATCATAAAGCCATCAAGCGAGACCGGCGGTGGAATGGGCGTAAAAATTGGAAACTCAATTGAAGACATAATTGAAGCCAGAAAGGAATTTCCCCATGATAAATATCTTGTGCAAGAGATAATACATCCGGCTACGCTCGGGGATAGGAAAGGATGGTTTAGAATTTTTTATATTCTGGGTGAGGTGTTGATGTGCTGGTGGGATAATGACTTAAAGGTTTATCAGGAAGTTGAAGAGGACGAGATTGAAAGATATGAGCTTGGGGAGATTGAGGATTTGATGGGGAAAATTTATTCTATTTGTAAGCTTGATTTTTTCTCAAGCGAAATAGCAATCACCTATCGGGATGGGGAAAGGAAATTTGTCCCCGTTGATTATGTCAATGAGATGTGTGATATGAGGTTGAAGTCAAAGGCATTTGATGGCGTTCCGGATGAAGTGGTCTTTAAGGTTGCGGATAGGATAGCCGAGTTCGTTGCAAGTTTAAAATGAATTTTTTTAAATTAAATCAAAAGACAAAATAATCTTTACCAAGGGTTATGCTTCGCAGTTTATATGTTAGAAATTATGCGTTGATTGAGGAGATAGAGGTTGAATTTGAGAGCGGTTTGAACATAATCACGGGCGAGACGGGAGCCGGGAAATCAATTTTAATTGATGCGTTGGGGTTGATACTTGGCGAAAGGGCAAGTAGCGAGGTGGTCCGCAAAGGGGCTGATAAAACTGTGGTTGAGGGCGTTTTTTATGTCGGGGGGAACAAAAAGATCAAGAAAATACTTGAAGAAAACGATGTTGAATTTTCTGATGAGCTGATTTTAAGGAGGGAAGTTTCAGCTAAAGGACAAAGCAGATGTTTTGCAAACGATACGCCGATACCTCTTTCAGTAATGAAGGAGATAGGGAATCATCTCGTTGACCTTCACGGACAGCATGAACATCAATCATTACTTAGGGTTGAAACGCATATAGAACTTCTTGACGATTTCGGTGGGCTTATAGGGATGGTTGAGGAATTCAGAAAGGAACTTAACAAGCTTGAAAGTTATTATAAAGAGCTTGACGATTTAAAGCACAGGGAAGGTCTGCTCAAGGAGAAAAGGGAACTTTACGAGTTTCAACTTCGCGAGATTGAGGCGATAAATCCACAGATTGGGGAAGTTGAAGAGCTTGAAAGCGAACTCAAACTCCTTGAAAACGCTGAAAAACTTTATGAGGCGACTTCCCGTCTTTATTCTATGCTTTACGGCTCTGAAACATCAATACACGATTTGCTTGTCATAGTTAGGAATCAACTTGAAGATTTGTCGGCGATTGACAAAAGATTTCAACCCTTCGTTGAAGAAGCAAGGTCAGCGCAAGTGATAATCGGCGAGATAACGAACTTCGTTCAAAGTTATAATTCAAGGATAGAGTTCAATCCCGAACGACTTGAATATATACGAGAGAGATTGCACGCACTTAACAGATTGAGCAAAAAATATGGCGGGACAATTGAAAAGGTGATTGAATATAAAGATAAAATTAAACGGGAGCTTGAAATAGCTGAAAATTTTGAGGAGGAAATCGCAAGGATTGAAAAGAGAATAGATGAGCAAATAAAGGTTTGTTCTGAGATAGCGGAGAGATTATCATCAAAGAGGAGAGAGGTTGCTGAAGGTGTAAGCGAGGCAATTGTTTCTGTGCTTAAGGAACTTGGGATAGAGAACGCACAATTTGAGGTCAAAATTGAGAACAGACCCAAACGCTCTAGCAGGTGTTATGTTAAGCTTGGGGATGAAAGTTACGAGGTGACAAATCGCGGGATTGATTTTGTTGAGTTTTATATTTCAACTAACATCGGTGAGGACCCGAAACCACTTGTTAAAGTTGCATCGGGTGGTGAAATTTCAAGAATAATGCTTGCTTTGAAAAGCGTCCTTGCTAAATCGGAACGATTGCCACTTCTTGTATTTGACGAAATAGACACGGGTATAAGCGGGAGAATTGCTCAAAAGGTCGGTCAAAGTTTGAAAAATTTATCAAAATATCATCAAATAATCGCCATAACTCATCTCCCACAAATTGCAAGTTTCGCTGATACTCATTTCCTCGCTGAAAAGGTCATCCAAGATGGAAGAGCTGTGACGAGGATCAGAAAACTTGAAATTGAAGAAAGGATAAAGGAGATCGCAAAACTGATGAGTGGCGAGGAAGTAACGCAAGCGTCAATTGAGAGTGCAAAGGAATTGATGGGATTAAAAAAATCAAAATAAATTCAACTTTATAAAATGGCACTTAAAGTATACAATTCGCTTACAAGGAGAAAGGAGGAATTTAAACCTGAGATTGAAGGATTTGTCAGGATGTATGTTTGCGGTCCGACTGTTTACGCACATTCTCACCTCGGACACGCTAAAAGTTATGTCTCGTTTGATGTCATAGTGAGATATTTGAGATTTTTGGGTTATAAAGTCAGGTATGTTCAAAATATAACCGATGTTGGACATTTAACTGACAATGCTGATCAAGGTGAGGATAAAATTATAGCTCAGGCGAGAAAAGAACGACTTGAGCCGATGGAGCTTGTTGAGATTTACATGAGAAGTTATTTTGAGGATATGGATCGGCTTGGGAATTTAAGACCTGACATTTCGCCAAGGGCGACAGGTCATATACCCGAACAGATTGAGCTGATAGAGATTCTTTTATCAAAGGGGTTTGCTTATGAAGTAAATGGCTCAGTTTATTTTGATGTGTTGAAGTTCCCTGAGTATGGAAAGCTTTCGGGGAAGAAGATTGAGGATTTAATAGCTGGTGCGAGAGTTGAAGTGAGAAGTGAAAAAAGGAATCCCCTTGATTTTGCGCTTTGGAAAAGAGCTGAACCAGGTCACATAATGAAATGGAAAAGCCCTTGGGGTATTGGTTATCCGGGTTGGCATATAGAATGCTCGGCTATGAGCATGAAGTATCTCGGCGAGACATTTGATATTCACGGTGGCGGTATAGAAAATCAATTCCCACATCACGATTCCGAAATAGCGCAAAGTGAATCAGCCACGGGGAAACAGTTCGTCAGATATTGGTTGCATAACAATATGGTCACCGTAAATGGTGTTAAGATGAGCAAGTCGCTCGGGAATGTCGTGACTTTAAAAGATGCTTTTAAAAAACATCACCCTTTGGCGATAAGATTTTTCATACTTTCAAGTCATTATAGAAGTCCCGTTGATTACACAGATGAAGCGCTTGACTCGGCGGAGAAAGGGCTTGAAAAACTTCACAATACGGTTAAACTTCTCAGATATGAAATTTCCAAATCGCAACCAGGTAAAAAACACGGGATAAACCTTGATGAGTATAGGCGCAGATTCATTGAAGCCATGGACGACGATTTTAACACACCCGTTGCGATATCTGTCCTTTTTGACCTCTCAAGGGAGGTCAATCAGATTTTGAATTCAAATGAGGTTTATTCTTCCGATTCACTGAAGGAAATTGACGACTTTTACCGGGACTTTGGGGGGAAAATACTCGGTTTGATTCCGGATGAATTTGAAGAGAGGAAAATTAGCACCGGAATTGAAAGTAAGCTGATAGAAATTTTACTTAAGTTAAGAGCGAAGGCAAGGGCTGAAAAAAATTGGGAACTTGCCGATTGGGTGAGGGAAGAACTTAGGCGTTTGGGCATTGTGCTTGAAGATAGAAAGGACGGCACCACCATCTGGCGATTTGAGGAATTGGAAGCAAAGATTTAAATCTCATAAACTTCTTCTAAATCTCGGTGTCAAGAATTTCAATTCTATCCCTGTTATTTTAATTATTTTGTTCATCAAGTTTCTTCCCGGTAGGATTTTATCATTTTCAATTTTGCAGTAGTATTCTTTAGAAATTCCAAGCATGAAAGCCATTTGTTTTTGAAGGAGTTTGTTTTTAATGCGGTAAACTTTTAATGCTTCCCCGAGCGTCATTTTTAAGCCCTTGTTTTTGTTTTATATTTTTATATGTAAAAAAAAAAAAGCGACAAAGTCAAGGAAAAGGGGTTAAAATTGGGTGTTAATTAATTGAACTATTTGTTCAATAAAAAGTCACCTTCAAGGTCTTGACAGAAAAGTTTCCCTGTTTTAAATTTTGGGTGAGAGAAGTTTAAAAAATTAAATGAAAGGTGAAAAAATGAAGTTAACAAAAATTGTATTTGGGATTTTTTTAATGGTTATGCTAATATTGGGTACTTCACTGGTTAACTTAACTAAAAGCAAAGACATAAAAGCAGCTGAGTCAACAAGAAGATGGGCTACTGTAATTTGTACAGATAAATTCATCCATTGCGAAGACCCTGGGGATTATTGCTGTTGTTGCTGATTAAGGCTCTTGAATTCATCCTATGATAGTTTTAAAGAGGTATATTCTCGCTTTTATAATTGGTCTTGCTTTTGGTTTGTTGATCGCTATTAATTTATTTAATCTTTATAGGAATGATTTAGAGCCACACTTTAGGTTAGTTAATAATTTTGGTGTTTATCTTGTTGATAATAAGAGTATATTTAGTTATTTTGAATTGCCTTCTGCAGGAGAAGAATACACTACTGGGATTTTAGGTATCGGAACAGTCAATATTTGTTTTTCTTGTCTATCCGAGCAAAAGAGAATTATAAGCGAAGAGATTAAAAAGATAGGCAAAGATATAAAATTGGGTTTTATAATAGGGATTAAGACAGACAACGATAAAGTTTTATTACGAAATTTTTTCTTTTCAGACACAATGATATTATGGTTTAGCGTTCCTGATTCAGTTGTTAATTCTTTTCTTGGGTTGAATTTTGCAAAGAATTTTCAAACTTTTATTTATTGTGCGATAAGGGGAAATAAATTAGTGTCTTTTTATATACCAGAGGATAGTGAATATACGCATTTTAGAGCATGGATAAGAAAAACTCTTATTCGTATATCTCAATGAAGTTGTATCGTTTCATTTATATTTTGATATTTTATTTAATCTGCGAAGGGTGCGGTGACAAGTTTCCTAAGAATGCTACTTTGCTAAAGGTTTCAGATTCGGATATGGGTTGGAATGATTTGTTTGAATATGTCGGCAAATTAGATTTAAAGTATCCGAAAGGGTTTGATCCGTTGATAATTCATTCTTATGAAGTGGGTTGCAATGATAGAGGGGACATCTTTGTAATTTCAGCTGGAAATAACAGCATAATGTGGTTTGATTCAGCGGGGAATTTTATTTCATTCATCGGTAGGAAAGGGGAAGGTCCGGGTGAATATAAGGTTCCTTTGTCAATTTCAATTGCTATTAATGGGGATCTTTTTGTTTATGATTTAGGCGGTCGTAAACTTATAAGGTATAGCTTTCCGGAATATGAATATTCTGGGGAAATTAAAGTACCTGTTCCTGTTATTAAATCTTTAATGGTTTCACAGGATGAGCTCCTTTGTTACAGTTTATATGGTCAAGATTTGCTTTTTAAGTTAAATATATTAAATGGCGAGGTTAAAAAAATAAGAATAGATTATCCTGATTCTTTATTCAAAATTTTTTCAGCCAGATTCCCAACGGGTTCAATTTGCTATTCAAAATCTGATACGACCATTTATTTTGCATCTCCCTGTGATAATATTATATATGAGGTGAGTTTCGGTGGAGATATTATAAATAGGTTTATACCTTCTCGTTCGGCAAAGAAATTTTTCCCATCGCCACCAAAATTTCCAAAAGGTTTATCACCTTATGATATGTCTGATAGGCATAGGAAATGGTATGATAATTTTGACCATTTATTGGATATATTCTCGCTTGAGGGTGATTTGATTCTGATCCAATATTATAAAACGGACGGATGGCGAAATTGGCACAGCTTTCATTTCAATATCTTCAAGAAAAATGGCGATATTTTAGCTAAATCTTTACAAACTCCAAACAAAGGGAGCATTATTTTTACAAAGGGGAGAGAAGTTTATGAAGTGGTTAAAGGTTATATTGTTAATGTGGATTCAATTGTCCCAAGCACGATTTATGTGTATAAGTTGAGAAATAATGCTTTAATTAGATATTGACATAACAACTTTATAAATGGTTTCAGTTTAAATTTTGAGTGAGAGAAAAAAGTTAAGTTGATTTATGCGTTTAAATTTTGTTACAGTTTTAAGGTATTTGCTTGGTTTGGTTTTTGTGTTTTCTGGTTTTGTGAAAATTATTGATTTGGGGTGGTTTTCGGGAGTTGTTTCATCTTATGGGGTTTTGCCCGATTTTTTAGTTTTGCCTTTTTCTTTTCTTGTTTCATTTCTTGAGTTTGTTTTCGGTTTGATGCTTTTGTTTGGGATTGGTGTTGTTTATGCTTTGTTTGGTTTGATTTTTATGGTTTTTGGTTTTACGATTTTGAGTTTTTCAAGGTTTGTTT